>Ga0222419_100321_pt1 | contig 57604 bp, 50 predicted proteins | sample 1B20Ametagenome_FD_182474 | JGI IMG/M metagenome (GOLD analysis project Ga0222419, IMG submission 182474) | Enriched microbial communities from leaf-cutter ant dump, University of Wisconsin, Madison, United States - 1B20A (version 2) | ecosystem: Environmental > Terrestrial > Nest > Insects nest...
AAGTAAAATATTACAGTGCACCCCGGCACAATAAGCACTACTATCGCGAGGTGAAATACAAAAAACCTCACGGCAATCATAAAAGCTACAGAAGAGATCCGGGAATTGAACGGATCATCAGACCAAGAGGGTAATCATCTCAAGCCTGTCGTAATTCATGACAGGCTTTTTTATTTCGGTACCTGACCTATTTGTAAACGTATTTCAGTATAAGATATAATATGCAGCACCTATCGTCTTCCCAGATGCGGAACAAGTTCGCATCAGAACTGTAGCTTGTCCGGAAAAAGGTACCCGTTTTCCGGACAAGCTATGGATAAAACGCGGTTTTGCCGCAGATCTGCCGAATCGGAAGCAGCCCTAGTGTATCCGGTAAGATCAGAACTGCAGGCCCAGCCCCAGCGATAGCGTAAACATCCTGGTGTCCAGATTGCCCCCATCGCCAGATTTGGCCTTATTGAAAACCGGGTTCATCATATAGCTGCCTCTGAGGTCACCAAAAGGAATCAGGCCTGCGCTTTTATTTCCGCCGATCTTAAGCCCGCCGATCAGGCTGGTATTGAAATTCCGGACATTCATCAGTTGCTGCTTTACATTGTCAGGAGCGTCGTACCCTTCTACGTCCGGATACATCAGCTTGGTCGTTTTATGAACTGCGACACCCTTCGCGAAGCCGGCATAGACTTTCAGCCAGATACTGGATCCGGATGAAAGCACGTTATAATTGAGTGTGAGGGGCAACTCCATGTAGTCTGTCTTGAAATTGAAGTAATTGTACCCCTGCTCTTCTCCGTTTTCTCCGTAAATGATGACATCGTTATTTTCCTCCCGGTAGGACATTCCCCGGGCAGTATAGAGCAGCTCAGCGCCTATTGACAATTTCCTGGTGATGTCGTAATCTAGTGTAATGCCACCAAAACCGGCTAGGCGAACGTAATTCTGAAAGGTATCGTAATATCCCGGGATGTGGGGATCAAAAGGCGAAACATCCTTTGTAAAAACAGAAGCATTGATCCCAGCTTTTACACCTACTTTGATCAGCTTTTGAAAGGTGAGTTGTCCGTGTGCGGACATGCCCAGGCTCAACGCCAGGGCAATAAAGAATGACTTTTTCATAAAGGTTGCATTTGTGTTACCTAAATATAAAGAAGTGTTACGAGTTATTGCAGTAAGTCACAAAAACGTGATCTGAAGTCATCAGGGGGAGAAAACGTTAATGGCGGACCGGACAAAACCAGAGCAAATGGGGCATGCTGTAAAATGCAGATCAGATTACAATAATTTCAAAACAGAATCCGGAAATTCAACACATAAATCTAAAATTTATAAAAAGATCCAACATAAGATACAAATATCCAAAAACGTAGCTAAATAATTAATACAATAAACCTGAATATTTGAAGTTTGACATGCTTTTATATAAACTTATAATAAATATTATTTTTTATACATAATTCTAGACAAAAACGTCAAAATTTAATAAAATACAATCCTATAAATTCATTTTTTGAATAAAATGTACTATAATTAGGGATATTTTACGGAATATGAATGAAATTAACCTAAATAACTACCAAAATATTTCCGATACCTGGGATGAAATGTACATTTCAGACCATAACTTAAGAGACCAATACCATAATATCCTTAATTATTTGAAAAATGAGTCCATCAGTGATCTGAATAAAAAGGAAGAATTGGCAAAAAGGCTTTTTATGAGCCAGGGAATTACGTTTACCGTATATGATAGTGGCGAGGGGATTGAGAAAATATTTCCCTTTGACATCATTCCGCGTGTTATTACCGCACAGGAATGGACTTTTATTGAAAAGGGCATTAAGCAAAGACTAAAGGCGCTCAATCTTTTCCTCAAAGATGTGTATTCCAACCAGTTCATTATCAAAGATAAAGTGATCCCGGCTGCACTCATTTATTCCTGCCCGCATTTTCTCAGGGAGATGTACAACCTGAATGTACCGCATGATATTTATACCCATATTGCCGGAATTGACCTGATCAGGGATTATGACGGTACTTTTTATGTATTGGAAGATAACCTGAGGACTCCTTCGGGTGTCAGTTATATGCTGGAGAACAGGGAGATCACCAAAAGGCTTTTTCCTGACCTGATCCCCCAATGCAAGGTCAGGAGCGTTACGGAGTATCCTGCTATCTTGTACAAGAACTTGCTGGCCTTGTCGCCCCGTGCGGTGTCTAACCCTACCATTGTTTTGCTGAGCCCAGGCATGTACAATTCAGCTTATTATGAACATACTACCCTGGCCCGGCTCATGGGGGTCGAGCTGGTGGAGGGTCGCGACCTGGTCATCCATGATCAAAAGGTGTTCATGAAGACGACTACCGGTCTGCAGCAGGTTGATGTCATTTACCGCAGGGTAGATGATGACTATATCGATCCGCTGGTGTTTAACCCGGAAAGTGTGCTGGGTGTTGCAGGACTGATGAGCGCCTACCGCAAGGGGAATGTGGCCATCATCAATGCTGTGGGCAATGGCGTGGCGGATGACAAGGCGGTTTACAGCTTTGTGCCTGAAATGATCCGCTACTACCTGAACGAAGAGCCGGTTCTGAAAAACGTGCCCACCTTTAGTCTGGGCGACCGGGATGAGATGATGCATGTTTTCGGCAATATCCATAAAATGGTCATCAAAAAGACCAATGGCAGCGGCGGGTATGGGATGCTGATGGGCCATGCGGCCGGTGAGCGGGAAATTGAGGATTATAAAAAGGAGGTACTGAAGGACCCCCGCAATTTTATCGCACAGCCCACCATCAGCCTTTCTACTGCACCTTGCTATATGGATGGCATGCTTCAGCCCAGACGGGTAGATCTGAGGCCTTTTGCCTTGTACGGGCCGGACGGCATTTCGATCGTACCGGGCGGCCTGACACGTGTGGCGCTCAGGGAGGGCTCGCTGGTGGTCAACAGCTCGCAGGGTGGCGGAAGCAAGGATACCTGGGTTTTGTCTAATTAATCACCTAACACACATATATGTTAAGCAGAGTAGCCTCAAGTTTGTATTGGATGAGCAGGTATGTTGAACGCAGTGACGGTATCCTGAGAATGCTGAAGATCAATTATGCGTCTTCTCAGGATACCATTCATGAATTTACCTGGGACCCGGTGATCAGGATCTCTTCCGGCGGCAATGAGGAAGAGATCAATGCCATGAAAAATGACAGCCGTAAGGTGGTGGAATACCTTTTGTTCAACAGGGACAATCCCAATTCGATTATCAACATCATTACCCTGGCAAGGGAAAATGCACGCAGTGTCCAGGAACACATTGCCAAGGACCTCTGGCAGTGCCTGAACGAATACTACCATACGGTCAAGGATCCTAAATTGCTCTGGTATGTCCAGAAGGATGATCCGGTCACTGCGCTGGATATCCTGGTCAGGCAGGCCATGCTGTATTACGGCACTGCTGATTCTACTATGGAGCGGGGCGAGATCCGCAGCTTTATGAACATCGGCAAATATCTTGAACGCAGCATTCAGTCGGTTGATATACTGGACATCAAGTTTGTTTCGATCAGCAACAATCCTGACCTGCTTACCGACACCTCTTACTGGAAGCACCTGCTTTTGTCGCTGGGTGGCTATGAGCTGTACCTTAAATCGTACAGAGAGGGTTTCAGTGATGAAAATGTGCTGGAGCTGGTCATGCTGAACGCTGATTTTCCCAGGTCTGTCAAATATGCGGTGCAGAATATACAGCGCTATTTTGAGCGGCTGAAGAGCGAAAAAAACCTGGAACACTACAACGGGCTTTCTTTCAATATCGGAAAACTCCACAGCAACATTACCTACAGCTCTGTGCATACCATCAAGGGAGAGGGCCTGCACAATTACCTGGTCCAGGTCCGCAATAGTCTCTATGGCATCGGCAACCTGCTCAATGAATATTATTTTGCCAATTCCTGATCACCTGTATTTTTAATGAGTAAAAACATCAAACTTAGTTATGCCCGTATTTAAGATCAAACACATCACCAATTATAAGTATGACTCTCCTGTCCGGGACAGTGCCAACCAGATCATTCTCTTCCCGATCAAAGACGATTTCCAGCGGGTGATCAAGCATGACCTCCATATTTCCGGCAGCCCGGATGTGGATATTTTTATTGATTATTATGGAAATGAGGTCGGCACCTTTACGCAGAAGGAACCACATACGCAGCTCAAGATCTTTTCCAAGATCTATGTGGAGACCATGCCCAGGCCTTTGCCGCAGGATGACATTTTTGTAAGCGAACAATGGCGCATCCTGGAAGATATTAAATATGAAGTGCCTTATATCGATTTCCTGAAGCAGGAATATTTTGAGGAGGCCGACGCTTTGAAGCTGGTCGTTCAGGGATTGAAGGACGAGAACGATACGCCTTACAACACCGCGGTGAAGTTCTGTAATTATGTGTTCCGCGAGTTTACTTACATCAAAGGGGTGACGACGGTTGATTCTACGGTGAGTGAGATCCTGAACTTAAAGGCCGGGGTTTGCCAGGATTTTGCGCATATCCTGACCACCATGCTGCGTTGTACACAGATCCCCGCCCGCTATGTGAGCGGCTATATTTGTCCCAACCGTGACGGCATGCGCGGAGAGGGTGCCACTCATGCCTGGGCCGAGGCTTACATTCCTGAATATGGCTGGCTTGGCCTTGATCCTACCAATAACTGCATTGCCAGTGAAAATCATGTCAGGCTGGCTGTGGGCCGCAATTTTTGTGATTGCTCTCCGGTAAAAGGGGTTTTTAAAGGGACTTCCGGCCATTTGATGGAGGTTACTGTTTCTGTCGGGCATGATGATGATGACTTACCGGAAACGGACACTTATTTCCAGCCTAAAGAGGTGAATTACAGTAAGGGAAATGCCGCAGGACTGACTTCAAAGAACAGTTACCAGCGCTATATGGATGCGGTCATGCAACAGCAACAGCAACAACAGCAGTAGTTTGTCCTGAATTTTTATTCAAACCTGACCCTGATGAACCTGGGCCGGTACAACTGCGGGTCTGTGGCCAGGTCTTTGAAGAAATCGAAGGAGTTGATGTTATAGCTGATGAGCAGCTCGCCTTTTTTGGACAGGTGTGGGTAGGCCTTGGCATTGTAGGGAAAATAAGTTTTTTTGCTGAGGGCTCCTGAACAGTCCCACAGTCTGATGACCGGCCCAAATGGTCCGGCTGGGGTTGTTCCTATGCGCATACAGACGTACCTGCCCATTCCTTTTTCCTGGAATACCAGGGCATATCTGCCATTGGGCAATGCGGACAGGCTCAATTCATTGGAGACGCCTTCTGCGATCGCTTTTGCCTGCTGCATATCCGTATTCCAGGCACTGCCGTCCCAGAAGGTCCATTTACTGAAATCTTCTATGTTCTCCGGGCTGACCCTGGATACCAGTAATTTTTTTTCCGTTCCCCGCACACCGTAAATATAGACATAACCATCGGCTGCCGCTGCGCCTGCCGCCCTGGTGTTTACATAGATCCCTGCGCCGAATGATCCCGGCCCGCTGTTTCCGGAATCTGATCGATCGGCTCCTTTACTTTCCTTGTCAAAATAAAAAGGGGTGTCTTTTTGTTCGCAGCGGAATGCTGTAAAGCCATTTTCTATGGCCTTACTCAGCTGATCCTGTTCTATTTTGATCAGCGTATTGCCGGCTTCCTCAAATCCGAATGTGCCTGCTCCGGTATTGCGGATCCTGTATCCGAAAAGGTAAATGGCATTGTTCTTTGCCGGGTTTACAAATCCGTCACCGAGCCAGTAATAATCTTTTGGTCCCGTCATCGGGGTTCGCGGAACGAATACTGTTTCTGCTTCCTGCTTGTCTTTTCCCGCTTCTTGCCTGCCTTTTCCTGTCCAGTAGAATTCGATCTGAGCCGGTTCCGGCTGATCGCCGGACAATATGGCGAGTGAATTGTGGATCATTTTTGAGCCGGGTTCCAGCTGGTTATCCTTGTGTTTCCCGATCATCGTGTCACTGAAGACAAAAAGGGTTTTTGAAGTATCCGGGCCATTTGCTTCCTTGCCGTTGAGGGGAATAGCATAAATGCCGTCCCCCCCAAACCAGCCGTTGTTCCTTCTAAACAATGCGGTCCACTCCGGTGCTTCTTCTACGGTAAATTTTATGTCTTGTGCTCTTGTGTTTTTTTCTGTCAGGAGCAGACAACATATCAGAATGATTATTTTTTTCATCACAATGATGGATTTGAATGGATGGTTGATCTCTCTAAGTTAGTGTTTTTCTTATATTAGTGCTTTAAACCAAATAATTCCACGGCAATGTGCGTTGTAAAACCTTATATCTTGCTGGTCTTCGTTGCATCGCTGCTTTTTGCAGCGGACGCTGTGGCCCAGACACAAAGTTTATTTAATGGTAAAGACCTGAGCGGCTGGCACTGGGATGTTCCGGAAATGGATAATAATACCAATGCCCGCAATCCTTTTATCATCCGCAACGGAATGTTTGTGAGTCTGGGAACACCCGGCGGACACCTTATCACTGACAAGGTTTATAAAAATTACCACATCGAGGTCCAGTACCGTTTTGCGGGTAAGCCTGGTAATTGCGGCCTGCTGGTACATGCTTCAACTCCCAGGGCACTGTATGGCATGTTTCCTAAATCCATTGAGGTACAGATGGAGCATACCAATGCAGGGGATTTCTGGTGCATCCAGGAAAACATTGAGGTCCCGGATATGGAAACCCGGCGGGGAGATAAGGCACGATGGGGAGTTAACGGCGATAAATTGCGGAAAATTGAGCGTTTGCAGCAAAATGTAGAGAAACCTGTGGGTGAATGGAACAAGATGGTGGTGGAATGTTTGGATGACCAGGTAAAGGTTTGGGTGAATGAGGTATTTGTCAATCACGGCTTTAACTGTACTGCAAATAGCGGGCGCATCGCTTTACAGGCGGAGGGTGCTGAGGTGGAATTTAGAAAGGTGTTGCTCACCCCTATCAGCAAGCTGAGCAAGGATTGATACGGACTGATCATAATTCTGCTGAAACTGTTAGTGCTTTTTACTGAAAATCAATTATTTTTGCCATTCATGTTAATCTCTTCCGATATGACTGACAAACCTTCGTCTGATAAAAAAGGAGCTGTCATTAAATGGCTGAAACGGGTTGGCTTCTGGGGTTTTATGTTCTTCCTGATCAAGGGGCTGATCTGGCTTGCCCTGGGCTATTGGGTTTTGAAATAAGCAGACCAAATCTGCCTGGTTATGCTTATCTTCAGGCATGAAAAGAATAGTTTTTATAGTTTGTGTACTGTGCCATATTGCATGTGTTTTTGGCCAGGCAAAAAACGATGCAGGCTTTTTGCCTGTTAGCACACCGGAGGCTCAGGGTGTTTCCTCTGTTGGGATTGCGGCTTTTCTGGACGGTGCTAAAGAACTTACGGGGCTTGAAATGCATGGCTTTGTATTGCTCAGACATGGAAAGACAATTGCTAAAGCTGCATGGAAACCTTACGAAACGAGCAATAAACATACCTTGTATTCTGTAAGCAAAAGCTTTACTGCTACTGCTATCGGGCTTGCCATTCATGACGGCAAGCTAAAGCTCAGTGACAAAGTTATTTCTTTTTTTCCGGACGATCTTCCCGGAAATATAAGTCCTTACCTGGCTCAGCTCTGCATCAGGGATTTGCTGACGATGACAATGGGACAAAATCCTGAACCTGCTTATACCGGCTTTGACAACTGGGTCAAACCTGCGCTGGCCGGCCCGGTGATCAATGAACCCGGCACCAGATTTTTATACAATAACCTGGGGCCTTTCCTGCTATCGGCGATCCTGCAAAAGGTAACCGGGCAAAAGATCATCGATTACCTGAGACCTGGGTTGTTTGAGCCGCTGGGTATTACTGATGTAGATTATGAAACTAATCCGCAAGGCATCAATGTGGGCGGATATGGCCTCAGGCTGAGTGTGGAGTCAATGGCGAAGTTCGGACAGCTGTATCTCCAAAAGGGAAAATGGAACGGCAGACAGCTTATTCCGGAAGACTGGGTGACCGAGGCAACGAAGATACAGATCGACCAGGGGCCTTCCTGGGTGCCTGCTGCCGCAAAGCAAACGAGCGACTGGTCGCAGGGTTATGGTTACTTTTTCTGGAGGTGCAATCACAATGCTTACCGTGCTGATGGCGCTATGGGGCAGTTCATTGTCGTAATGCCCGAACAGGATGCTGTAGTAGCCATCACTTCCAATACCAGTGACATGCAGGCGGAGCTAAACCTGGTGTGGAAATACCTGCTGCCCGCAATGAAATCGGCTGCGCTTCCTGAAAATCCGGCAGCACAGGCTGGTTTAAAGAAAAAGATCGCGGCACTTAAACTGCCAGGATTACAATCTGTTAAAAGCGAGGTTGAATATGAATTGACCGGAAAGACATTTGCCCTGGAAAACAACCCGTTAAAGCTCCAAAAAATATCATTCTGGCTTGACATAGATAGTCCCTGGAAATTTATACTTACCGATAGTACTGAACATTCTTTTACTATGGGGGAACCGGGTTTTGTTGACGGGCTGACCGATATGCCCGGACCTTCGCTTACTGCGGGCGCTAAAAACAGCCAACAGGGACTGGCACCGTTTAAAATAGCGATTTCTACGGGATTTAGCCGACCGCACACCATTGATTTTATGGTGAGATATGTAGAAAGTGTCCATACTCAGCTGTACAGGATCACTGCAACCGGAAAAGAAGAGATTGTACTGGAAATACCCGATGCAATCGACACGAAAAAGAAAGTGGTCATTAAAGGCACACTGGTAAAATAGGCCTGAGAAGCTTATTGTTTCACAAGCGGGAGTATGTGGTGAAAGAAGTCGTCGGTATCAGGCATGCCGAAATAGGCCGACAGGTAGTTGTAAAGTGCATCATGCAGGATCTCCGCTTCTACAACATCGTTTTTGCTCATAGTTGCATTGATGGTCTTCAGCTCAGGTATAATTTCTGCGGAGCTGCACAGGACGATCCGGTTTTCGGCCATCAGGACGGGGCTGCTGCCTGCAGTTGTTTTATAAAAAGTAACCGGGACCGGGGCTGTGGTTTGCGGGAACAGGATATGGTCCAGCAACAGGTAACGGGTATGGCCCTGCTCCTTCCATTTCAGGTTCTTCCTGACCTGCTTTCCCTGGTACCGGTACTGCACGGAAATGGTTTCCTGGCTTCGCCTGTTGTAGTAGGTTCCTGAAACTTCCAGCGTAAGAGAGTCAATGATGAGCAGGGGGGCTGGCTGGCTGGCCATGGTTTTGAGATAATTGGTCAGCATCAGGCTGCTGTTGATGCTGCTGCCCCTGCCTGTCCTGATGGCGGTAGGTCTGGTAGCGTCTACCCCATTTTCCAGGCTTAGCCAATGCCGGCTTTCAGGATCTTTTGCGATGACAGTGCCTGACTGGCTGATTGCTCCGGTCCCTGCTCTGCTTGTCAGGCGCAGCATGGAATTGGCTTTTAAAAAGCTGATGGAATCCCCCGGACTGACCACATCTCCCCTTTTTAGTTCTTTATTGAGCTGCTTTGAAATGGCATGGCTATCGTCATTGACGACTCTGTACAGGTCATTGTCCTGGTAAAGCAAGATGGTTAAAAGAATCGCTGCAAATTTGAATTTCATCCGGTGCTTGGGTTCTAACCACAAATGGTCATTGGTATATTGCAAAGCTAAGCTTAAATTGTCATTTAACCGAAATGATCCGAACCAATTCTGTTTTACGGTGTTGTATGTTTATCCGTTTACTGTTAACTGTTAATCATAAAATGATGGAAAACTTCGTTCAGAAACAATGGGAAGAAATAGACCGTAAATTATATAAAGTGCTGATATTTAAAGATTTTCAAGAAGCATTTGCATTTATGGTGCGGGTAGCGTTTATCGCTGAAAAGAACAACCATCACCCCAAGTGGACCAATGAATGGAACAAGGTGGAAATATGGCTAAGCACGCACGACGCTGGTGACATCATTACCGAAAAGGACAGGCTGCTGGCCCGGCAGATCGATGACCTGCTGGCACTGAACTGAGGCTTCAGGAAAGGAAGATTTCAGCTTTGGCCAGCACATTTTTCAGGCCTTCTTTATTTTTTCCGCCTGCCGTTGCATAAAATGGTTGTCCGCCGCCGCCGCCTTGTATTTCTTTTGCCAGTTCCCTGACAATGTTTGAGGCATTCAGTCCTTTTTCAGCGATCAGGTTCTCTGAAACCATGACGGTGATGCCTGGCTTATCGTCTATAAGCGTAGTGAAGACAAGAAATAGCGGATCGACCAGTTCCTTTACCGCATAAGCCAGGTTTTTGACCGCATCTGCATTTGGCAGGTCTACATGGGTCGCTATCAGGTTGACTCCGTTGATCGTTTTCATGTGGTGGACGATCTCATGTTTCAGATTTGCAGATTGTTCTGACAGTGCTTTTTCCGCTTCTTTTTTCAGTTTGTTGTTCTCTTCCAGCAGTGCTGATACCGCCCCGCTCAGGTCTTTGGCATTTTTCAGCAATGCCCTGAGCGCGTTCAGTTCCTTGTTCTGATCCAGGATGAATGCTTCCGCCTTGTCGGCAGTGATGGCTTCTATACGCCTTACTCCTGCCGCTACCGCACTTTCTGAAATGATCCTGAAATAGCCGATCTGTCCGGTTGCCCGGACGTGGGTACCTCCGCAAAGTTCTTTGGAATAGTGGTCATCAAAGGTAATGATACGGACCAGATCGCCATATTTTTCACCGAACAGGGCGGTTACCCCACTGGAAATGGCCTGTTCGTAAGGTACATATCTTTGCTCTTTTAAGGGGATGTTTTCTCTTACTTTTTGGTTGACAAGGTGCTCAATAAGGGCAAGTTCTTCATCAGTCACTTTGGCGAAGTGGGAAAAGTCGAAGCGAAGGTAATCGGGATTGACCAGGGAGCCTTTCTGGTTGACGTGGTTGCCCAGCACCTTTTTTAGCGCAGCATGCAGCAAATGGGTCGCTGTGTGGTTGTCCTGGGTAAGCAGTCTTTTATTTTCATCTATAACTGCCCAGAACTTGCCGTCCAGGTCTTCGGGCAAAGTGTCTGCAAAATGCACGATCACGCCGTTTTCTTTTTTCGTATCAGTGATGTCTACGAAGAATAGCCGGCTGTGGTCTTCCAGGCGCCCGGTGTCACCGACCTGCCCGCCCCCTTCTGCATAAAAGGGGGTCTTGCTCAATACGATCTGATATTGTTCTTTTCCTTTGTGGTTTACTTTGCGGTACTTGATGATCTCAGTTTCTGCTTCGACATCGTCATAACCTACAAATTCTACTTCCAGGTCAGGGTTGACTGGGACCCAGTCTCCGGTATCTATTGCTGTGGCTGCACGTGAACGGGTTTTTTGCTTAAGAAGCGCTTTATCGTATTCGTCCATATCTACAAACCAGCGTTTTTCCCGGGCCATCAGTTCTGTCAGGTCTATGGGGAATCCGTAGGTGTCCTGCAGCTCAAAGGCAAATTCCCCGGAGATGACCATCTGGTCTTTCAGGATACTGTACACCCATTGGTCTTCAAATGATTTTTCAGGATCAATGGCATTTTCCAGCATCAGGAATTCAGCCTGCTTTTTGGTATAGGCTTCAAAACGCTGTATTCCTGTTGCCAATGTTCTGAGAAATGAGATTTCTTCTTCCTGCACGACTTTTTGCACAAAGTCCTGTTGCAGCGCAAGTTCTTCAAATACGCCCTCAAACTGTGCTGCCAGTACGGGTACTAGCTGGTTCAGGAAAGGTTCCCTGAGGTTGAGAAAGGTATAGGCATACCGCACCGCTCTGCGAAGGATGCGCCGGATCACGTATCCGGCCTTGTTGTTGGAAGGCAGCTGTCCGTCTGCGATCACAAATGCGATCGCACGGATATGGTCTGCCATTACGCGCATGGCAATGTCTGTCTTTTCACCGGCACCGTATGCAATGCCCGCCTGGCTGGAAATGTACTGGATCAAGGGCTGGAATACGTCGGTATCGTAGTTTGATTGCTTGTTCTGCAATACCCTGACCAACCGTTCAAAGCCCATTCCTGTATCAACATGCTGTGCCGGCAAGGGTTGCAGGGAACCGTCTTTGAGCCGGTTGAACTGCATGAACACATTGTTCCATATTTCGATGACCTGCGGATGGTCCGCATTGACCAGGTTTCTTCCCGCAAGACTTTCCCGCTCATCAGCCGGGCGGCAGTCTATATGTATTTCTGAACATGGTCCGCATGGTCCGGTATCGCCCATTTCCCAGAAGTTGTCTTTCTTGTTGCCCATGATGATGCGGTCTTCCGGAATGTGCTGCTTCCACAATTCATAAGCTTCCGTATCTTTTGGCAGTCCTTCTTTTTCGTCGCCTTCGAAAACAGTCACATACAGCTGATCCTGGGGTATCTTGTAAACCACTGTCAGCAGTTCCCAGCTCCAGGCGATCGCTTCTTTCTTAAAATAATCACCAAAGCTCCAGTTGCCCAGCATTTCAAACATGGTATGGTGATAGGTATCTATCCCTACCTCTTCAAGGTCGTTGTGTTTTCCGGATACCCGGAGGCAGCGCTGGGTATCGGCCACTCTTGCATATTTTATGGCTGCCGCACCCAGGAAAAGGTCTTTAAACTGGTTCATCCCTGCATTGGTGAACATCAGTGTCGGATCGTTTTTGACTACGATGGGTGCTGATGGTACGATATGATGCTGCTTTGATTCGAAAAATTGTAAGAATGCCTGTCTGATTTCCCTGGCTGTCATCTGCTCTTGATTTTAATACCAGCAAACTTAGAGAAATTTGCGGCTTTAAGCAATTCTCCGTTGCTGCAAATGCAGGAAAATACGATTGGCAGTTAAGCCTGGCGGAAATTTGGAATATTTTTTAGCTTATCATTGGATACTTGCCCAACTTTATCTAAGTTTGAAAACTTTAGTTAAATGCTGTAAAACGTTAATAATCAACCATAATCATGCCTTATAAAGAACGGGAAATCAACAAAATGTATTATACCATGGGTGAAGTGACCGGAATGTTTGGCGTTAATGCTTCCCAGATCAGGTTCTATGAAAAGGAATTTGATGTTTTACAACCCAAAAAGAACAAAAAGGGCAACAGGCTTTTCACTCCTGAGGACATTGAGAACCTGAAGATCATCTTTCACCTGGTCGACGATAAGGGCTTTACTTTAAAGGGGGCCAAAGAACACCTTAAGAACAACAGTGCTGAAGTGAAAGAAAACCAGAAGATCATCGACTCGCTTGAAAGGCTTAAAGACTTTCTGCTGAAGCTGAATGAAGAGATCTGAGATTAGCCGTTGAAAATAAAAAAAACATTTTACTGACTATCAGATGGTTATGAATTAACCGTTTAATTCCTTTTTTATTTCCGGCATTTTATACCCCTTTGGCAGGTGATGCCAAAGAAGATCTGCCTGTTTATGCTGCTGGTTTTTTTAAACCGGCCTGGTATTCTAAATGCCCAGGAAAATGACCCCGTAAAAGACATCCTGGAAAGTATGGCCGAAAGCCAGCCTGAGGATTACGACTGGTCTGAGCTTGGCGAGCGGCTGGCTTTTTACCTGAAACATCCGATCGGGCTCTGCCCTCCGGCAGAACAGCTGAAAGAACTGGCTTTTCTTTCTCCTCTTCAGGTCGCCAATCTTCAGGGTTATCTGAAACAGTATGGCGGAATGACGGATCTCCTGGAACTGCAATCGATCAATGGTTTTGATATACAGACCATCAGCAGGTTGCTTCCTTTTGTGGTGCTCAGACAAAAAACCAGCCTTCCTTTTCTCCGTCCGGATGCGCTTGGCGGCAACCATGACCTGATCGTCAGGTATGGGCGTGTCCTGCAAACACAAAAAGGCTTCACCGCGCTGCCGGGCAGCAGGTATCTTGGCAGTCCGGACAAAATGCTGCTGCGCTACAGGTATGCTTATGCTGATGTGCTTTCTATGTCGGTTGTGGCAGAAAAGGATGCAGGGGAATACTGGCTGAGGAAAGGCTCGGGTACGGACCATTTGTCTTTTAATCTGACCATCGGTAATGCCGGGAGGCTGAAAAGACTGGTCCTGGGCGATTATAGTCTTCAATTTGGTCAGGGACTTACTTTATGGTCTGGTTTTGCATTTGGAAAGGGTCCTGATGTGACCTCAGTAGCCGGAAAGGATGCGGGTCTCCGGCCCTATCAGTCGGCTAATGAGGCGTCATTTTTCAGAGGACTGGCCGGTACTGTTCAGATTGACCGGTATCTTTCTCTTACACCCTTTATTTCGCTACGGAATCTGGATGCCAGCCTTAAGATCGCTGATAACGGGACGGCTACCCTGGAAAACATCAATGTCAGCGGGTTGCACCGGACTAAAACAGAAATGAAGAACCAGCACAGCCTTAAACAACTGGTTTATGGAGCTGCCCTGCAATATACCAAAAATGCACTTAACGTTGGTGTGACCGGATACAGCTCTGATTACGGGCACAACTTTGTCACCGGTACGCAACGCTACAATCTGTATGCGTTTAGCGGGGAGCATCTGGTCAATACCGGTGCTTATTACAATTACACTTTCAGGGACATCTATTTCTTCGGAGAGCTTGCGCATAGTCAGGATGGCGGCTGGGCCTTGCTCAATGGTGCCCTGGCCAGTTTATCACCCAGGACTTCATTGGTACTGCTGCACCGGGACTACGACAGGGATTACCATAATTTCTTCAGCAATGCTGTCGGTGAGGCTACCGAAACCAGTAACGAAAAGGGCGTCTACCTGGGTATAAATTATGCACCCTGGCGCAAATGGATGTTTTCGGCTTATGCGGATTATTTCAGGTTTCCATGGTTGAAATACCGGGTGAATGCTCCATCAGATGGTTATGAGCTGCTGACACAGGTAAATTATCTTCCTGATAAAAGGCTAAAGGTAAATCTGAGGTACAAGCGGGAGATCAAGCAGCAGAATCCGGACGCAGGCAGCAAAGGTTCCGGGCTGGAAATGGTAAATAAACAGGCTCTGAGGATGGACTGGTCCCTGAAGCCGCGCGGAAGGTTTGGTTTTCACCAGCGCATGGAATCTGCGTTTTATAAAAAAGGTAACCGCAAGGGAGAATCTGGTTATATACTGCTCCAGGACATTGATTACAGGCCGGCAACCGGTATTTTGTCCGGGAATGCCAGGCTGGCTTATTTTTTTACTCCTTCTTATAACAGCAGGATCTACGTTTATGAAGATGATGTGTTGTATGGTGCCGGATCTGCGGCTTATAGCGGAGCCGGATTCAGGACCTATCTTAACCTGAGGATCAGGGCCGGTAAGCATATTGATCTCTGGACCCGCGTGGCGCAATATATTTATCAGAACAGGGATGCTATAGGTACGGGACTGGATGAGATCTCCGGCAATAAGAAAACAGAGGTTAAACTGCAGTTAAGGTATCAGTTTTGACAGGAAGACCAACTGGGTATGGGATCAATTACAGACAGGAGCTTGCATTTGTATGGGTATTGCTGCCTTTTATGTTTGGTATTGTAACGGTGTACAGCCGGGCTTCTTTGTTTTTGCTGTATTACAATTGGTGTGCTGCGGGTTTACTTTTCTCCTGCCTGCTGTTCATCAACTTATTTTATGTCCGCATTAAGGCCTACCGGTTCAAGTTTTTGATTGGTCTCCTGTTTTGTTTGTTCTGGTATGTGGCGGGAAGCCTGAACTGCATGCTGCACCATGAGGCGATACGTCCGGATCATTTTTCAAAGAGCGGCTATATCCTGCTTAAGGGCCGGGTGTTGGATGAGCCTCAGTACAAGACGAAAACTGTCCGTTTTAAAGCGGAGATCGGCGGGGCTTACGTTTTTGCTCCGGAAAGCGGGGACCATAAGGATCAAAGCAAGGATCGTCAGTACCTTGTTGCGAAAAAGGTTTCAGGTCTGCTGATGCTCCATATCAGGCAGGATACTGCCCAGCTGCCCGTATTGCGGTATGGTGATGAGTTCCTGGTCCGGGCAAAGATAAACGCGATACCCGCGCCTGCGAGCAGGACATCGTTTGATTACCGTTCTTATCTGGCCGCACAGCACATTTATCACCAGGCGTTTGCCGGATCTTCAAAAATTAAGGTACTGAACAGCAATACAGGAAACCCTGTTCTAAGATTTGCCTTTCAGTTCAGGGAACAGCAGCTTAATTTTTACAGGCGGGTGATCGGCTGTAAGAGCAACCTGGATTTTGCCAGTGCACTTATACTGGGGTACCGGGCAGAACTGGATCCTGAAATGCTCAATGTTTATTCCAAAACCGGCACCATACATGCCCTGTCTGTTTCAGGAATGCATGTTGGGATCGTGTATTTGATACTTAGCCAATTGCTCCGGTTTATGGACAGGAAACGCTGGATGCAGCTCATCCGGTCGGGGATCGTCATTTTGTGCATCATGAGCTATGCTTTACTGACCGGCTTCTCTCCTGCCGTATGCAGGTCAGCGGTCATGCTTTCTGTTCTTATCATTGGCCGTACTTACAACAGACAGGCCAACGGATTCAATATCATTGCATTTACAGCATTCCTCATGCTGGCTGGTGAACCTTTTCTGATATGGGATATCGGCTTTCAGCTGTCCTTTCTGGCTGTTCTGGGACTGGTCTGGCTGCAGCCTATGATCGAAGGCTGGTGGTCTTTTGAAAATAAGTGGCTGCGTCAATTGTGGAGCGCCCTGGCCATGTCCCTTGCCGCGCAGGTCACTACTTTCCCCTTCTGCATCTGGTATTTTCATCTGTTCCCAGTCTGCTTCCTGATCAGTAACTTATTCATCATGCTTCCTTTGGCGATCCTGATGTACCTGGGTATTGCGATTTTAGTTTTCAGAGCCGTTTGTCTTGTCCCGGTTTTTGAATGGCTTACAACGGCCATGAACGATGGGTTATCTGTCATTGCCCGGTTGCCTTTTTCCAGCATTTCCGGAATATGGATCAGCAGGGTCCAGCTGATCCTGCTGTGTATGTTCCTGTTATGCCTGCTGCAAGCGTTTTCTGGTTATAATAAGCGTCTGTTGTTCAGCAGTCTTTTGTTGCTGCTGACCTGTCAGTTGACAGTTGCTGTTGATTTTCAAAAAGCTGCGCATCAAAGAGAAGTTTTGACGTTTAAACTGCCGGATCAGGAGATTAAGGCTGTTATTTCTGGTTTTAATGTGGTTTTCATTGCCAGCCGGGTGCCTGTAAAAAAAGAATTTGACCGTTTCTTAGCGCCGGTAATGGCTCAATTGAAGATCAGAAAGATGCAATGGAGACTGTTGGATCTGCATGGTGATCCCGAAAAACATTAGCGGGTTTATTTTCCCGCTTAATTTTATTTAAGTTTGGCAAAACTGCTTATTAAGAATTTCAGGCTTGGTAAAATTTCAAACCGATATGGAAGAAAAGCTTATTTTATATGATGTGAACGACCGGATCGCTACGATCACGATCAACCGGCCCGATAAAAGAAATGCCCTGAATCCGGAACTCATTGCCGCAATTACCGGCGCGCTGATCAGGGCTTCGGAAGACGAGGCTGTTAAGGTAGTCATATTGCAGGCAAATGGGCTTGTTTTCAGCGCCGGAGCTGATCTTGCCTACCTGCAGCAGTTGCAACTGAACAGCTATGCCGAAAATCTGGCCGATTCGGAGAACCTGAAACGCCTGTTTACAACAATATATTATCTTCCTAAAATCGTGATCGCTCAGGTAGAAGGCCATGCCATTGCCGGGGGTTGCGGGCTGGCTACTGTTTGTGACATCATTTTTTCGGTACCGGAAGCCCGGTTTGGTTATACGGAAGTTAAATTGGGTTTTGTTCCTGCGATCGTTTCCTGTTTCCTGCTAAGGAAAGTGAATGAAACCCTTGCCAAAAGGCTTCTGATCACCGGAGAACTTTTTTCTGCGCAACAGGCACTGGACTACGGGCTGATCACTTATGTAACAAACAAAGAAGAGATTCATCTAAAAGTGCGGGAATTTGCGTTAAATTTGTGCAATGAGAGCTCATCCAATTCATTGATGGTGACAAAACAGCTTATCGGACAGACCACAAATCCTCTGCTTGAAAAAAACCTGTCAATGGCAGTACAGATCAATGCGCAGGTAAGGGACAGCGAGGATTTCAGAAAAGGGATAGCCGCCTTTTTAAACAAGCAAGAATTGCAATGGTGAAAAATTAAATATTTACATATGTTCAAATCAATAAAGACCGGCGTTCTGGCCGCTATTTTAATCTGCACTGCGATCATCGTCAAGGCCCAGAAAAAAATAAATGAAGGTATCCTTACTTATGCTGTTGAGTACAGTCTGACTGATGATCAACAGCAAATGGCCAATTTTCTTCCAAAGGAAACTGTGATCAGATTTAAGGACAACCTTTCTAAAATTGAGATGGAACAGGGTCCCGCTATCATTAAGATCATCTCCGATAAAAATACCAAAACCGGCCTTTTACTGGTTGATGTGCCCATTGCGCAAAAGCAGTTTGCAGTTAAAATGAGCAAGGAGGAGATCGAAAAGAACAAAGAGGGTGCACCCAAATTTTCTGATTTTAAAGCTACCGGGGAGCAACAGAAGATCGGCGCATATAATGCTGAAAAATACACCTATAAGGATGATACAGGTGGTTCTTATGAATTGTGGGCGAGTACGGATATAGAATTGCCTGAGGGATATAAGGATGAGGAATACAAAGATGTAAAGGGTACACTTGTAAAATTTACCATGTTCCAGAACGGGATCAGATCCAATCTTACGTTGAAAAGCATAAAAGAGGAAAAAATTGCGCCCTTATCTCTGGAAATACCTGATGGATATGAGGTGAAGACCATGGCTGAAATGAAAGCAATGCAGGGTGGTGGACAATAATCGCAGCAATGCTTAAGGGCTTTTTATTTTTTTTAAGGTATTTTCTCTTCTGGCTTTTGTTCTTTTTTATTGATCGCCTTTCTTTTTTGGTGATCAATTCAAAAAAATTAAAGAATGTTCCGTTCCAGGAAATCCTGGCCACATTCGGTCATGCCATTTCCCTGGATCTTTCCATGGTCGCTTATATTCTGGCAATTCCTCTTTTGAGCTATTCCTGGTGGTTGGTCAGCGGGAGAAAGACCGTAGAGCTGAAATGGCTGACCATATACAGCAAAGTGCTCGTTGTTTTATTCAGTATCATTTCTGCTATCAATTTTAACATTTACAGGGAATGGGGCAGTAAGATCAATGCAAAAGCGATTGGTTTTGCCCTATCCACACCCAATGAGGCTTTGGCTTCCAGTGTGTCCTCTCCCATCGCTTTGACCCTGTCGCTGCTGGCCCTGCTCATTGCGCTGGGGTTTGTTTTGCAGCGGTACATTGTGGAACGCCGGCTTTCCTTTAATAAAAGTCCTTTGTGGCTCGGGATCATCCTGGTACCACTGTTGTTTTTTGGAAATTTTTTATTGGTCAGAGGTGGGCTCCGCGGCTCGCCCATCACGCAAAGTATGGCTTACTTCAGCAAGGAGCAGGTACTGAACCACGCTGCTGTAAATACGGAATGGAACCTAATGTCCAGCATAATTGCTTCAAGAAAGACCAGTCATAATCCTTACCGGTATTTCAGTGAGGCGCAATCGGCACAAATGGTCAAAGCGCTCTATACTCCTGTAAAAGATAGCACTGAATTTATTCTCAAAACTGAACGGCCTAATGTGGTGGTGGTGATCATTGAGAGCTTTACTGCTGACCTCACCAAAACGTTGGGCAATGAAGAGGGCATTACTCCTAATTTCGACCGCATGATCGATCACGGAGTGCTTTTCAGCAATATTTATTCTTCCGGGAGCCGCACCGATAAAGGGCTGGTCGCTACGCTTGCCGGATTCCCAACCCTCGCCGCCGGAAGTATCGTAAAGTGGCCGGAAAAAATGCAAAAACTTCCGGCATTGTCCCAGCCTTTGTACAAAAACGGGTATCGTACCTCTTTCTTTTATGGCGGGGAATCGGAGTTTGATAATTATAAAGCTTTTATACTGAGCCATAATTATCAGAAATTAATCGACAGGAACAACTTCAGAACAGCCGGAAAATCTCCCTGGGGACAGTTTGATGAAGCGGTATTTGCAAGACAGGTTGAAGAACTGAACAAGGAAAGACAGCCTTTTTTTTCCAGCCTGCTTACGCTCACCAATCATGAGCCTTATGTACTGCCGGGCAAGCCTAAATTTGGTTCATCTGATACCCGGCAGAAATTCAAAAGCACGGCCTACTATACAGATTCCTGCATTAATGCTTATCTGGAGCAGGCGAAGCGGCAGCCCTGGTACAGAAACACTCTTTTTGTCTTTGTTGCTGACCATGGACATCCGGAGCCAAAAGGTCACTATGATATTTTTATGCCGGAGCGCTACCATGTGCCCCTGTTGTTCTACGGTGATGTGATCAGGGAGGAATACAGGGGTAAAAAATTCAGCAATACGGGAAGCCAGGCCGATATAGCCGCCACCGTACTGGGACAGTTGCGCATTCCGGCCAAAGAATTTGCCTGGAGCAAGAACTTGCTGAACCCTTATACAAAACCCTTTGCTTTTTTTAGCTGGGATAACGGTATGGGCTTTATCGATAGCAAACAATGTGTTACCTTTGACAATGTTGGTAGAATGGTGCTGTACAATAGTCATGCAGCGGACAAAACGGGAACCGATCGTATTCTCGATGATGCAAAAGCATACCTGCAGGCCATCTATCAGGAATTTATAGAACTTTAACTATGAACTTTAAAAGCATCTTTTTCAGGTTGACCCTGGCATTGATCATTTTCTTATCTGTACAGGCTGGTGCTCAGGATATTAAATGGACCGCAGATGGCAATGCCTATTATGAAATTTCCAATGGTGAACTGGTAACGGTCTCGCTGCCATCCAATGACAGGAAAACAGTTGTGGGAAGAAACCTGCTGTATGGTGGCGGCAACAGCAACATAGGCAATCTCAAGGACTTTCAGGTTTCTAAGGATGGCACTAAGGTTTTATTGTATGCCAATAGCAGGAAAGTTTGGCGCTATGAAACCCGTGGTGATTATTATGTAGCTGATTTGAAAACAAACCAGTTGGTCCAGGTAGGAAAGGATAAACCTGCTTCCTCCCTGATGTTTGCAAAGTTTTCACCTGACGGGAATAAGGTAGCTTATGTAAGCAGGCACAACCTGTATGTGGATGATCTGACCGCAAAAACGACGATGGCACTGACAACAGATGGCACTGATCGCCTGATCAATGGCACATTTGACTGGGTTTATGAAGAGGAATTTGATTGCAGGGATGGTTTCAGGTGGAGTCCTGACGGGAAGTCGATCGCCTACTGGCAGATCGACGCCACCAAGATCAGGAATTTTCTGATGATCAATAATACCGATTCTATTTATTCTAATACCATACCTGTTGAATATCCGAAAGTGGGGCAGGATCCATCTTCCTGTAAGCTGGGCATAGTGGATATTGCTACGGCCAAAACCAGCTGGCTGGCAGTTCCCGGAGATCAGGTCCAGAACTATATTCCCAGGATGGAATGGATTCCAGGCAGCAATGAAGTGATCCTGCAACAACTGAACAGGGAGCAGAATACAAGTAAAATATTTGTGGCCAATGTAGCTACAGGAGCCGTAAATCCAATATATACTGAGACCGATAAGGCATGGCTTGATGCAGGCAAGGGCTGGGAATGGATCAATAAAGGCAGGGAGTTCATCTGGTCCAGTGAAAAAGATGGCTGGCGCCATCTTTACCGGATCAGCAAAGATGGAAAAAAGCAGACTTTGATCACTGCCGGAAATTATGATGTCATTGAGCTTTCTTTAGTTGATGAAAAAAATGGAATGCTCTATTTTATGGCCTCTCCTTCCAATGCCACACAGAAATATCTTTACAAAATCAAATTAAATGGCGGTGGTAAACCGGAAATGGTCACCCCTTCAATCCTGCCGGGCACCCATGACTACGACATTTCACCAAATGGGGTTTTTGCCAGACATATCTACCAGACTGCTGCTGTTCCACCAATCAGGGAATGGATGAAACTGACCACCCTCAACCCACTTACTATGGAGGGCAGCATTACCAATCAACTTGGAAGAATAAAGCCGGAAAAGAATAAGGTAGAGTTCTTTAAGGTCAAAACAGAGGATGGTATAGAGCTGGATGGCTGGATGAAAAAGCCGGACAACTTTGACCAGACCAAAAAATATCCGGTTGTATTCTATGTATATGGGGAACCCGCTGCCCAGACGGTAACGGATACTTATGGTGCGGGCAGAAATCCGCTTTATGCCGGTGATATGCCAAAAGACGGCTATATTTATATCTCACTGGAAAACCGGGGTGCGCCTGCGCCAAAGGGACGGGAATGGAGAAAAAGTATTTTCCAGAATATTGGAAGACTGAACATCAGGGACCAGGCTATGGGTGCAAAAAAAGTATTGGAATGGCCATTTATAGATAAAGAACGTGTGGCGGTCTGGGGATGGAGCGGCGGCGGCTCCTCTACTTTAAACCTGATGTTCCAGTATCCTGATATTTATAAAACAGGCATCGCGATCGCTGCTGTCGGGAACCAGCTGACCTACGACAACATTTATCAGGAACGTTACATGGGTTCTCCATTGAAATCAAAAGAGGCTTATATCAAGGGATCTCCCATTTCTTATGCACAGAACCTGAAAGGTAATTTGCTTTACATCCATGGTACCGGTGATGATAATGTGCATTACCAGAATGCCGAGATGCTGATCAATGAGCTGATCAAATACAGGAAAGTGTTCCAGATGATGTCCTATCCAAACAGGACACACAGTATCAATGAAGGTGCGGGAACGTCAGAGCATCTGGCCCTGACCTATACTAAATTCCTGCAGACTTACTGCCCTCCGGGCGGAAGGTAACGGATGGGGCTCAAAAATTCAACATCCTGACTTTTTATGTAAGAAAGTAAATAACTTTGCGAAATTGTGGCGCATAGTTTGATAGGTTAATGTAACCACCGTCAAACTTTGCGGAATAATATCCAGGAACTGAGAAAAACGAGAAGAATGTGCTTACATGAAGAATAAAGGACTATCTAATATATTTATTACGTTTACCGATGTTTTTCAATTCATGGGCAGGTTCTTTAAGGAAGGCTTCCTTCCTCCTTATGAGGGCCGGGAATTAATGAAGCAATGTTATGATATCGGCTACAGGTCTCTTGCCCTGATCTCTCTGACGGGATTCATTACCGGTATCGTATTTACAAAGCAGTCCAGGCCGTCCCTGGCGGAATTCGGCGCCACTTCCTGGCTGCCCTCGCTTGTGGGTATTGCTTTGCTCAGGACACTTGCCCCATTGCTCACTTCGCTCATCGCCGCAGGAAAAGTCGGCTCAAGCATCGGAGCGGAACTGGGTTCTATGCGTGTTACAGAGCAAATTGATGCAATGGAGGTATCTGCGACCAACCCTTTTAAATTCCTCGTAAGCACGAGGGTGCTGGCCTGTACGATCACTATTCCCATACTTACGTTCTATACCGCCATGGTAGGCATGCTTGGTGCTTTGTTAAATGTAGCTTTAAGTGAGGGTACCAGTGCCAGGTTGTTTTTTCAGGCTTCCCTGGAGTCCATTACTTTCCTGGACATCACGGCCTCTACGATAAAAGCGGTGCTGTTTGGTTTTACCATCGGAGTGGTCGGCTGCTACCAGGGATACAATTCGTCAAAAGGTACCGAAGGTGTGGGAAGGGCGGCAAATTCGGCGGTAGTGATCGGAATGTTCCTGATATTTATTGAAGAGGTGGTATCAGTACAGTTTTTTGGTCTATTCAGAACTTAACGCATGACAAAGAATCATACAGACATCAGCCAGGAAAAAGTGATCGAGATCCGGGGATTGTATAAATCCTTTGGTGATTATCATGTGCTGCGGGGAGTTGATCTGGATCTTTATAAGCGCGAGAACCTGGTTGTACTTGGCAAATCGGGAACCGGCAAGTCTGTACTTATTAAGATCATTGTTGGTTTGCTCAGCCCCGATGCGGGTGAGGTAAAAGTGCTCGGACAGTTCGCCGACCAGATCAGTTATAAGGAATTGCTGGCGCTGAGGCTGAAAGTTGGTTTTTCCTTCCAGAACAGTGCACTTTATGATAGCATGACAGTAAGGGAAAACCTGGAATTTCCCCTGGTGCGCAATCAGAGGAAACTGACCAGGCCGGAAGTCGACGCGGCTGTTGAGGAAATGCTGGATGCTGTCGGTTTGCTGCATACCATCAACCAGATGCCCTCCGAGCTTTCCGGCGGCCAGCGAAAACGGATCGGTATTGCCAGAACATTGATTCTGAGACCGGAGATCATGCTATATGATGAACCTACAGCTGGATTGGACCCGATCACCTGCCTGGAGATCAACAGCTTGATCAATGAAGTACAGGAACGTTTCCACACCAGCTCCATCATTATTACGCATGACCTCACCTGTGCCAAGGCTGTTGGCAACAGGGTGGCTATGCTGCTGGACGGAAAGTTTGAGCGTCAGGGCACCTTTGAAGAGGTCTTTGATACCAATGATGAACGGGTAAAACCATTTTACGATTACAATTTTATTCAATAGAACTATGCAGGCATCAGATAACCGCCGGAAAATCACAGTTGGAATATTTATTTTTCTTGGCCTGGCTATATTTGTAGTGGGTATATTCACACTGGGCAGTCAGAAGAAAGCATTTGTGAACAGCTTTACAGTGGATGTGATCTTTAATGATATCCAGGGATTGAAAGCAGGCAACAATGTCTGGTTTTCAGGTGTAAAGATCGGGACCATTAAAAAGATCCGGTTCTATGGCACCTCACAGGTACAGGTATTCCTGAACATTGAAGAAGAAGCGCATAAATACATCCATAAAGATGCGGCTGCCAGTATTAGCTCTGATGGACTTATCGGCAACAAGATCATCGTTATTACCGGGGGCACGCTAAAATTTCCTTTTGTAGAAGACGGGGACCGTCTGCGTGTCAATACGACCCTTTCTACTGATGACATTATGAAAACCTTCCAGGTCAACAATAAAAACCTGGTCGACGTGACTTCAGACTTTAAGGTCCTGGCCAAAAGCCTGGTAGAGGGAAAAGGAACTGTTGGCGCATTGCTTACGGACCAGCAGGTTGCTACAGATTTTAAAGCAATTGTAATGAATCTGAAGAACACCACTGCTTCTGCCAATAAAATGGCACTGGAATTGGATGCCTTCACTAAAACATTGAATACGAAGGGCGGACTCGCAGACAAGTTACTGACAGACACTGCGGTATTTTCTAAATTGCAAGCTTCTGTAGATGAACTGCAAAAGACAGCAAATGCGGCTTCGTCCCTTACAGATAACCTGAATAAGGCTTCGGCAAAACTGACACAGTCTGATAATGCGATAGGTGTTCTGCTAAATGATCAGAAAGCGGCAGAACAGGTGAAATCGATCATGCTGAATATGGAAAGCAGCAGTAAGAAACTGGACGAGAACCTTGAGGCACTGCAACATAATTTCTTGCTGAGGGGTTTTTTCAAAAAGAAAGCGAAAGAAGAAGCTGAAGCAAAAAAACAATAACTCAACGCATAATATTGGTGCATGGTCCTGATACAAAATGAATATGTAAAGGCAACCTTTCATGCAAAGGGTGCTGAGTTGCAAAGCCTGGTCAATAAGACTACCGGTAAAGAATACTTGTGGAACGGGGATCCTGCCTATTGGGGGAAATTCAGTCCCGTGCTGTTTCCTGTTGTTGGTGCATTAAAACAGGGTATCTACTATGCAGATGACCAGGAATATAGCTTACCGCGGCATGGTTTTGCGAGGGACAGGGAATTTACAGTTAGCGGCTTGAGCGATACAGAAGTCTCTTTTACTTTAAAACATGATGAGGAGACCCTGAAGATCTTTCCATTTGAATTCATATTGCATTTGCACTACCGCCTTGAAGGTGCCACCTTATCCTGCACTTATGAGGTAAGCAATCCGGGATCTAAAACGCTGCTGTTCTCCGTCGGTGGCCACCCGGCATTTGCAGCCGCAACCAATAAAGAGATCAGCTATGAAGATTATTTCCTGGAATTCAGTAATGATCAGGCCCTGATCTGTTATAAAATAAACAAGGACCTCATTTCTGATGATATTGTACGCATAAAGCTGGAGCAACAAAGATTGCCGTTGTCCCATGAGCTGTTTTATGAAGATGCACTGGTGATCAAGACCCTGAAAAGCAACCGGATCTCTTTACGGAATTCCAAAAACAGCAACGGCCTGCATTTTAATTTTGATGGCTTTCCTTTCTTTGGCATCTGGTCGGCCAGAGATGCAGATTTTGTATGCCTTGAGCCCTGGTGCGGCATTGCAGACAGCACGGACCACAATCAGCATTTGCCTGATAAAGAAGGGATACAGCGGCTTGAAAGTGCAGGAAAATGGCAGCGTACCTGGTCTGTTACTACGTTCTGAAAAGGTCTTTATAACTTCTTTATAATTGCTGTTCGTCTACTGGAAGTATAGGCATTGAAGACTCCTAATGCACCGTTATTGAAATTTGAGGGGGGATTTTCGGGTGCCACAGGCGGACCTCCGCTCCCCGAGATCTGTTCCAGGGTGAAAAAGTATTTATAAACCGGCCGGTTGATACACTGCATCTCTACGTCTATGGTATCACCGCTGTTCAGGTCGTCCAGTTCATAGAACAATACATTGGAAACGTGATTTCCATTGGTAAACCTGTCTTCACTGACTGCGTCTTCCTCTATTTTGTCTTTGATCCTCAGAAGAAAACGATATTGGTTTTGCATGTAGCCGGGATCCTCGAAATTGGCTGCTACATAGGTATTGGTACTGCCAAAAAAAGTAAACTGGCTGAATGTCAGCGAATCCAGTGGCAGAGTCAGCGGCATTTCAGAAACAGCAGTATACGTTTTACCTTCCACATCGACCGTCATAGTATATTGTGTACCAGGTTTCCCACGCATTCTGGGACTTCTGTAAATCCCTTTGGTATCACTTTCATAAAAATTGATCACGTCGCCGTCTAATGTAGTCAGTACCACCTTCGCACCACCAATCCCGTTAAACTTATTGCTTTCAGTAAAACTATAGGTCTTACTGATCCTGACAATCTGATAATCGTACTGGTCGTTGATGTTTGCGTCTATTACGATACGCGGATCAGCATTGTCCAGATCCAGCTCGATAACTTTTTCACATCCCGTAAATATGCAAAATGTCAGTAAAACTAATATTCCGGTAAAATAGCTGTTTTTGCTCATTATCTTTAAAATTTAAAGTTCCAGGTAACCGAAGGAATAATACCGAACAGCGTCGTGCGCACCGCCTGGGTCTTGGTATTGTCGTCCGGGTTATCTTCAAAATCAATTGAAAAAGCATTTTGCCTGTTGTAAAGATTATAAATGCCAAAAGACCAGCTGGACTGTAGTCTTTTACCCGGTTTGCCTTCCAGTGTTGCAGACACATCCAGGCGGTGGTATGCCGGAGTGCGATAGCCATTTTTATCAGTATAATAAAAGATTGTCCGCCCGTTCAGCTGATATTTACCGCTTGGATAAGTCACGGCATTTCCTGTGTTGTAAACAAATACGGAAGAGAAGGTCCAGCGCGGGCCGGCCTTATATATCCCCACCAGGGAAAGGTCATGTGTACGGTCCTGTTTGGCGTTGAACCATCTGGCATTGTTGATCGCATCAAACTGGCGTTCTGTTTTGGATAAGGTATATCCTATCCAACCATTGAACCTGCCAAATCTTTTCTTCAGGAACAACTCGATCCCGTACGCCCTGCCATCACCATAAAGCAGATCTGCCTCAACATTTGCATTGCCCCTCAGATCAGTACCGCTTCTGTATTCGATCTGGTTCTGCATCCATTTATAATAGACTTCTGCGGAGAATTCATATTTATCATCGTTAAAATTCCTGAAATATCCTGCTGCGACCTGGTCTGCGATTTCCGGCTTCACATTATTGCTGTTCATAATATAAAGATCGGTCGGTGAAGTAGAAGTGGAATTGGACATCAGATGGATGTTCTGGACATTTCTCGTATAGGCAGCCTTTAGTGAGCTGCTTGCAGTCAGCTGATAATTTGCTGAGATCCTCGGTTCCAGGTTAATGTAATTCCTGATAATCTCATTGTCTTTATAGGGTACGATCTCAATGGTGTTGCCATCTTCATCATAAGTCTTGAAATTTCCGGGACCGGTTGGAGAAAAACTGCTTAGCCTCAAGCCGTATACAATGTTCATATGATCGCTTACGGACCACTCGTCTGATACATAAGCCGCCAGTTCTATGCCCTTCCGGTCTTCATAATCTGTTTCATTGACACTGGATTCGCTGCCCGCCAATAATTTGCCCGGCTCTATGGTATGCTGTATGGCATTGAGGCCAAATTTCAGGTTATGTCCGCTGCTCAGACTATATTCAAAATCCTGCTTTAGATTGAAATTCTTAATGGATGAGTTGACCTCAAAGCTGTTCTCCGTTACCAGGTTGCTGATCACGTAGTTGTAATTGCTGTAGATCAAAGAGGTATTTGAAAAAAGCCGGTTGCTGAACAGGTGGTTCCAGCGCAAAGTAAAGGTAGAATTGCCCCAATTGAAACCAAATGTTTCTTTCAGTCCCAGCTTATCCCGCCCAAAGTAGCCTGAAAGATAAACGGTATTCCTTTCATTGATCTGATAGTTTGCCTTTGCATTCACATCATAAAAATAGAGGGTGTTGCCCCTTACAGAACTATCTGGGGACAACGCCAGGAAGGCATCAAGATATGTCCGGCGCGCACTGATCATAAATGCGCCCTTATCCCTGACAATAGGTGCTTCTATCTTTACCCTTGAAGAGATCAGGCCGATCCCTCCTTCGGAAGTAAACTCCTTTCTGTTGCCTTCATTCATTTTAATGTCCAGCACGGAAGAAAGACGGCCACCATATTGCGCCGGCATGCCTCCCTTGTAAACACTGACGTCCTTTATGGCATCTGAATTGAAAGTTGAAAAAAAACCAAGCAAGTGCGAAGCGTTATAAACCGGGGCCTCATCCAGCAAGATCAGGTTCTGGTCTGTAGAGCCACCCCTTACATAGAACCCGCTGTTGCCCTCACCGGCCGATTTGATACCTGGCAAAAGCTGCAGCGTTTTCAGCACATCTCTTTCTCCCAGCAGCACCGGAACATTATTGATCTCCTTCACAGTGATCTTTTGCAAGCCCATCTGAGGATTCACAATGTTTTCATCTTTTCTTTGGGCTGCAATAACAACTTCATCGAGCTGGTTGTCTTCCAAAAGGGACAGGTTTAGCCGGAGTGGTTTCGTCAGTTCAACTGTTTGTGTCTGTGTCTTGTATCCAACAAAACTGACGTTTAGCTCATAAGTGCCTGAAGGTACATTAATGGAATAAAAACCATAAGCATTGGTTACTGCACCACTGCTGACCGGTCCGGTTATTTTTACACTGGCACCGATCAGGGTTTCGCCGCTGGCAGCGTCACTGACGATACCACTAATGGCAATTTTATTTTGTGCAGCTACCGGTAACCAAAAAGGGACGAGGAACAGGAACAATACAAGCTTCAATGTATTTGGCATAGATCAGTGTTATGGGGTAAAAGTAAAAAAGAAAACTTACATAAGCAGCATCATTGCTCAATTGAAAAAGCGCCAACCCATACATACACAAAACTTTATATCTCCGACCATTGTTGTAAGCAAATGGCATTGATCACATTTACAAATAAGGGCATCTATTGCGGGAAGGGGGGCTTTTATATCGATCCCTGGCTACCGGTCAATCTTGCTGTAACCACACATGGGCATTCCGATCATGTCAAATGGGGCAATAAAGCATACCTTTGCCATGAGCTGACCAAACCCATACTGGACCAGCGCCTTGGAGAAGATCTAAAAGTAGAAACACTTCCCTATGGCAGGGAAATCACGATCAATAATGTAAAAGTCAGCTTCTTTCCGGCCGGACATGTCATTGGATCGGCGCAGGTACGACTGGAATATAAAGGTGAGATCTGCGTAATTTCAGGTGACTACAAGATAGAAGATGACGGCATCAGCAGCCCCTTCGAACCGGTAAGATGCCATACTTTTGTATCGGAGAGTACATTTGGCCTGCCTATCTACAAGTGGCAGCCGCAAGCGGCTGTACTGGATAAGATCAGGGACTGGGTTTCTGATAATCAGGACAAGCACAAAACGAGTGTATTGATCGCTTATAGCCTGGGCAAGGCGCAGCGCCTGATCAAAGGGCTGACAGGATACAGTGATCTCTACGTACATCAGTCCATCTCCAATCTGAATGAGCGACTGATCGCTGCCGGAGTGGATCTGCCGGAAACAATACGCATTGGTCCTGATCTGAAAAAAGAAGAATTGCAGCGCGGCATTGTGATCGTTCCGCCAGCGCTAGCGGAAGGACGCTGGATAAAAAACCTCATCCAACCGGCTACAGGAGTTTGTTCAGGCTGGATGCAGGTCCGTGCAGGGCGGCGCTGGCGTAGTGCAGATGCAGGTTTCGCACTAAGTGACCATGCCGATTGGCCGGGATTGCTATCGGCGATCGAAGCTACCGGTGCTGAAAAGGTCTATGTCACCCATGGCTATACTGCCACTTTTTCCAAATATCTTAACGAAAGTGGTGTACCTGCTGAGGAAGTAAAAACGCAATATGGCAATGAAGAAACTGAAGAAAAGGAGGTTTTGTCTTGAAACGTTTTGCCGAACTTATCCAGCAACTGGAAACAAGCAATAAGACCAATGACAAGATCGCAGCACTAGTCGATTACTTCCGTGAAGCTGATGACCGGGACAAACCCTATGTCATTGCAATGTTTACGGGGAAGCGACCTAAAAGACCGGTCAATACTGCCCTGATCAGGCAATGGGCACTGGAAGCCAGCGGTATTCCCGACTGGCTGTTTGCAGAAAGTTATCACAGTGTCGGTGACCTGAGTGAGACCATTGCGCTGATACTGCCGCCGCCTGAAAAACTGCAGGACAGAAAGCTTCATGAATGGATACAAGACCTTGCACTGCTAAAGGACAAAACTGATGAAGAAAAGAAATGGTTCATACTGGATGCCTGGAACAGCCTGGAAACGCAGGAACGTTTTATCTTCAACAAGCTCATATCCGGTAATTTCCGCATAGGTGTTTCCAGCAAGATGCTGGTCAACGCCCTTGCCAGGCAAAGTGATATGGAAAGCAGCAAGATCATGCACAGCATCATGGGCAAATGGCAGCCCGCTGAGATCACCTATCAGGACCTGGTTGCGGGCAGCCATGTCAACACCGACAATTCCTGGCCTTATCCTTTTTGCCTGGCCTATGCACTCGAAGCAGAACCCGCTGCTTTGGGCGCGCCCGGTGACTGGCAGGCTGAGTGGAAATGGGACGGCATCCGCGGACAGATCGTCAAGCGGAACGGTGAGCTTTTTATCTGGTCCCGCGGCGAAGAATTGGTTACAGCTCAATTCCCCGAGCTGCATTTTCTCCTGGATGAGCTGGAAGACGGTACCGTACTGGATGGCGAGATCCTTTCTATAAAGGATGGCTACGTGCAGGCGTTCAGTGTTCTTCAGCAAAGACTTAACCGGAAAACGATCAGTAAGACACAACTCAATACCGCTCCTATCGGATTTTACACTTATGATCTCCTGGAGCATAAAGGTGCGGACATGAGATTTGAGACACTTGCAGGGCGGAGATCCCTGCTGGAGAAAATAGCAGGCGGGCTAAAAACCACCGGTGTCGTGGTCCCGTCCCCTGTTGTCCGGTTTGAAGACTGGTCTCATCTGGCGCGGTTAAGAGAAAGTTCCCGTGACCTTAACAGCGAAGGCATCATGCTGAAAAAACTGGATTCAATGTATCATTCAGGCCGCAAACGCGGTGACTGGTGGAAATGGAAGATCAATCCTTATACGGTGGATACCGTCATGATCTATGCACAGAAAGGCAGCGGCCGCCGGGCCGGCTATTATACGGATTATACTTTTGCAGTACGGGACGGCGACCAGTTGATCACTATTGCCAAGGCTTATTCCGGACTCACAGACAAAGAAATAAAAGAAGTAAATTCGTTTGTGCTAAAGAATGCTGTTGAAAAATTCGGCCCGGTGCGTACGGTAAAGCCAGAGCTGGTATTTGAGATCGCTTTTGAAGGCATTGCAGAAAGTAAAAGACACAAAGCTGGACTGGCGCTGCGTTTCCCCAGGATCGCCCGTTGGCGCAAAGATAAAAAAGCAGATGAGATCAATACACTCGATGACCTGAGACAATTGCTTCAATCTACCTTATAAATGTTATGGCCGGCAAAAAAACCAACCGTCTGGAAAAAAGCCCTGGCTATCTGCAAGTAATCAGATGGCTGAAAACGGGAAAGAAAAAGCCTTTCAGATTCCAAACAGATGCCTGGCAATATTACGCGGAAGGATATAGCGGACTGGTCAATGCACCAACCGGTTTTGGTAAAACCTATTCATTGTTTCTTGCCGTGATCATTGATGAGCTGAACGAAAGGGCCGGAAAGCCCGCCAAATATCAGCAGGGCCTGAGGCTGCTCTGGATCACTCCGCTCCGCTCCCTGGCCAAAGATCTTGCCCGTGCGATGCATGAAGTCTGTGATGAACTGCAGCTGGACTGGGCCATTGGTGTACGTAACGGGGACACCGCTCAGAATGAAAAATTAAAGCAGAAAAAACAAATGCCGGAGGTCCTCATCATTACGCCGGAAAGCATGCACCTGCTGCTGGCACAAAAAAGCACTTTCAATTATTTTGAGCACTTAAGGTGCATTGTTGCAGATGAATGGCATGAGCTGCTGGGCAGTAAAAGGGGCGTAATGGCCGAACTGGCCATTTCCAGGATCAGGGGACTGCTGAACGAACAGCATCCGGAAAGGTTGTTGAGGATCTGGGGCATCTCGGCAACGATCGGCAATATCGACCAGGCACTGGATGTACTGGTACCTTATGGTGAAGTGCTGAAAGTCATTATCAAGGCAGACCTGGAGAAAAAGATCCTCATTAAATCTATCCTGCCGGACCATATAGATATGCTACCCTGGGCGGGACATCTCGGCCATAAACTGGCAGATAAGCTGCTGCCCATCATCTATAACAGTAAAACCACATTGATTTTTACAAATACCCGGGGTCAGGCAGAACTCTGGTACCAGACACTGCTGGCCAGGGACGAGAACCTGGCAGGCAGGCTAGCCATCCACCATGGCTCGATAGACCATGAACTGAGGAACTGGATCGAGGATTCCATTCATACCGGGACACTGAAAGCAGTGGTCAGTACCTCGTCCCTTGACCTGGGCGTGGACTTCAAGCCGGTGGATACCGTTATACAGATCGGTTCGCCTAAGGGGGTAGCCAGGTTCTTACAACGGGCGGGGCGCAGCGGACATTCACCCTATGAAACCTCAAAGATCTATTTCCTGCCGACCCATGCACTGGAACTGGTAGAAGCAGCAGCCATTAAAGAAGCAGCGCGAACAGGTAATATAGAAAGCAGGGAACCGGTGGTCATGGCTTTTGATACCCTGGTGCAATATCTGGTCACACTTGCGGTCGGTGATGGGTTTAATGATGAAAAGATCTTCTATGAAGTAAAACAAACTTTCGCCTTCCGGGAACTGTTGCCCCAGGAATGGAACTGGATCATGCAATTCATCACCACCGGAGGCGACAGCCTTACGGCATATCATGAATTCAGCAAGGTCACTAAAGCGGCAGATGGGCTGTGGAAAGTAGAGAGCCGGCAGATCGCCCTCCGGCACCGCCTGCACATCGGAACGATCGTCAGCGATGCCATGGTCAAGGTAAAATACCTGACCGGCGGGTTTGTTGGGATGGTCGAAGAATCTTTTATCTCCCGGATGAAGCCGGGGAGCAGCTTCACGCTTGCCGGCAGGGTGCTGGAATTCATCATGATCAAAGATATGGTGGTCATGGTCAGGAAAAGCAGGCAGAAGCAGGCCATCAGTCCCAGTTGGATGGGCGGACGCATTTCCCTCACTGCCAATCTTGGAGTGGTATTGCGGCAGAAGTACAACGAAACGCTGTACAAGCAGCATGAAGATATAGAACTGGACATGATCCTGCCCTTGTTTCAGCGACAGGCCAAGGTATCACACGTACCCAGGGATGATGAATTTCTGATCGAGCTGATCAACACCCGGGACGGATATCATTTTTTTGCTTATCCTTTTGAAGGACGCCAGGTACATGAGATCATGGCTTCCCTTATCGCCTACAGACTGGGCCGTAAAAAACCCATTACCTTTTCGATCGCAATGAATGATTATGGATTTGAACTGCTGAGCGAACAGCCGGTCCCTTTAGATGAACAGAACATTAAGGACCTGTTCAGCCCTCAAAACCTTTCTGAAGATATCATCGCCAGCATCAATGCTACAGAAATGGCCCGAAGAAAGTTCAGGGACATTGCATGTATTGCCGGGTTGGTCTTCCAGGGTTATCCCGGAAAATACGTGGCCAATAAACATCTGCAGTCCTCAGCAGCATTATTTTTCAATGTCTTTAGTGATTATGACAAACATAACTTATTATTGCGCCAGGCTTATGATGAAGCCTTTTATCAGCAGATCGAAGAACCGAGGCTTGCTGCTGCGCTGCACAGGATACAATCCAGTAAAGTGGTCATTGTAAAAACGGACCGCTATACACCCTTATGTTTTCCGATCAAAGTAGACAGCCTGAGAGACAACATGAGTTCTGAAGAACTGGGCCAGCGGATAGAAAGAATGACAGCCGAGACAGAGAAGAAAAATGCGAGAAGAAAGAATGACCATTGACTGCAAGGGAGAACAACTGATATTGAGCAAGGAAAAAGCGATCTACTGGGAACGGGAAAAGATGCTGGTCATCAGTGACCTGCATATCGGAAAATCAGCTCATTTCCGCCGTTCGGGTATCCAGGTACCCCGGACAGTTGGCCTGACCGACCTGCAGCGGATGACACATTTAATGAATGAATATCATCCTGATAAACTGCTGGTTACCGGAGACATGTTCCACAATAACATGAATAGTGATGCCAATGCTTTTCTGGAATGGCGAAAAAATTATCCTCAGCTTGCTGTCATCCTGGTAAAGGGAAACCATGATGAATTAAAGAATAAAGACTATGAAGCATTGAACATTGAAGTACATCAAAAGGAACTGATCCTTCCCCCTTTCCGGTTCATTCATGACAAGCCGGAGACAGCAGATGCTTATTACAACATTACCGGCCATATTCATCCTGGAGTGATCTTACGCGGCAAAGCAAGGCAGCAGCTGAAATTCCCCTGTTTTTACTTCAGTAAACATTGTGCGGTATTGCCGGCATTCAGTGTATTTACCGGCCTTTTCATGATCCGGCCTGAAGAGGGTGACAGGTTTTATGCAATCACCCCGGAAAAAGTAGTCAGGGTTTAGCAATGGACTGGACCATTGCATTTAAGCGATCTGCTTTCCCAGGTTGCTGATCCAGCTGTCAAACATATCCTGCTCTATCCGGGTGATCACTTTTGCATGTTCCTCCCAGTCTGGCGAAAAAGTCTTTAGCTGATTGAGCATCTCTTCCAGGTGGCCCTCCTCTTCCAGGATGATGGACTTCACATTTACTTTGCTCTTTGCATTGGTCAATACCTCCTGGTAAACCGGATAGAGTTCATCCGCCCGCACTTCAATGGCATAGGTCACATACAAATAGGCCGCAAATTTCAACTCATAACCGCTTAGGTTGAAATGCCGCTTCAGGTAGCGGCAAACAGCAATATCCAGGGCGTTCAGATAGAATTTTGTATGATCAGGTGTCAGCAGTTCCTCATTGGTAAAGGTACTGCAAAGATTTCCTTCTAGCTTATCCAGCTGCTTTTTCAGGTAATATGCATGCCTGTGCTCTTCGGCTGCATGCTTTAAGATGATCAGGTTCACGTTTTCTTTATGCTCCGAAGCAGAGATTTTCCTCGCACCTGCATTTTCCATATAAGAAAGCGTATTCAACCATTTGGCATGCAATAGATTATCGTTTACTATATTTTCCAGGATTGGCTTGATTTGCATGGCTATATATCGTTTAGTGCTGATAAAATTGTTTGGTAAATATAATCCAGATCCCCGTCACTGATGACATATGGAGGTAAAATATAGAGAATATTGCCCAGGGGCCGGAGAATAATGCCGCTTTCCAGAAAATAGTTGTACAGCTGGTTCCTCAGCCCGCTCAGGTAGGAGCTGTCGGTGCCAGTATCCCATTCCATGGCCAGAATAGTACCTGCCTGTCTCACGTCCTTCAGCTTAGGGTGGGACCTGATCTGCGCAGCAAATTCATGATGTTTTGCCGTGATCCGCTGAATGTTGGATAAAGTCTCCCCATTCAGCAAGATATCCAGGCTGGCCAGTGATGCCGCACAGGCAACGGGATTGGCCGTGAAGGAATGTCCATGGTAGAGTGTCTTCAGTTTATCGTCACTGAAAAAGGCATCAAATATTCTTGCGTTGCAGGTAGTAACTCCCAGCGGCATCGTTCCCCCGGTAAGCCCCTTGGAAAGACAAAAAATATCCGGTGCCGTTTTCAGTGCTTCGCAGGAGAAATACCTTCCTGTACGGCCAAAACCGGTCATAACTTCGTCTGCAATGGTAAGTACTCCGTGCTTTTGACAAACTGTGATGAGCTCATCCAGATACCGGGCTTCGTACATGCGCATTCCCGCAGTGCCGAGCACCAGCGGCTCAAAAATAAAACAGGCCAGATCTGACGACAAATACTTGATCGTGCTTTTCAGCTGTTCAATGTTCTTTTCCGTGGGAAGATCTATAAACTCGACATCAAACAGGAACCCGGCGAAAGGATCGGTGAAGATGCTTCTGCCACTGACCGACATTGCTCCGAAAGTATCTCCATGATAAGCTTCCTTAAAAGCCAGTATCCTCGTACGGGGCGCTTTACTGGTATTCACCCAGTATTGCAGGCACATTTTGATGGCTACCTCGACAGCAGTTGAACCATTGTCACTATAAAATACCTTTTCCTGTCTGCCCGGCAATAAGGGAAGCAGTCTTTCAGCCAGTTGTACTGCCGGCTCATGGGTGAATCCTGCAAAAATTACATGCTCAAGCGTATGCAACTGTTCGGAAACTTTTTGTGCAATATGGGGATGGGCATGCCCGTGGATGTTGACCCACCAGCTTGAAACCGCATCTATATATTTCCTGCCCTGCTGGTCAAAGAGGTATACACCTTCTCCATGGCTAATGGGTATATGCGGCAAAGGGTCTTTCATCTGAGTATATGGATGCCAGATAACTTTCTGATCACGTTCTTGGAGATTCATAGTTGTTCATTTAATAAGAGTTCCACCACTGTTTTGTCGGTTTTAAAGGTAACATCATCTGTACTGAGTTCCTCCAGGGGGATCCAGCGGAAAGATTGAAGTGTATTTTCATCGAAATCAAATACCGCAGTTTTGAAGATCAGTGCCAGGGGACTCATTTCCTTTACCTGATAATAAATGCTGAGGATCTGACTGTCGTTGAAGGAGGACTGCTCATAGAAATCGGTTGTATACAGATGTCTGATCACCTCAATTTCAGCATTACATTCTTCTACAAACTCGCGCTTCAGCGCATCGATCAGTCCTTCCCCGAGCTCTACGCCCCCACCTGGAAATTTACTAAAGCGCCGGCCGCCTGATTGCTCATCACTAATGAGGATCTGCCGATCTTCATTGATCAAAAGTCCGTAAACCCTAACGTTGAAATAGCTCATTGGTCAAAATGTTTTTTATTTTTGGTAACATTCTCTGTGGTCCATCTGATCTCTGCCCGGAAAACTTCTGCCCTTACCGGACACTCCTTCATATGGCAATAGTTACAGCAATCCGGCAGGCAGGGATCCGCATGGATGAAAAGCTCCGTCTTACGTGCTGCATTTCCATTGATCATCTGGTCAATGGCAGAAATCTCACCATGCACCTGGTTGAGGTCAAAATAATAAGGCAATGTGACATGACAATCAATGTGCAGGTCAGCACCATACTGCTGTGCCCTCAGGTTATGCACATCGATCCAGGGATCCCTCCTGTTCTCCTGCATCAGGGCGATAATATCCTTGACCAGGTTCAGATCGCTTTCGTCCATAAGCCCTCCGACAGATCTTCTGGTCAGCTTATATCCATTATAGACAATATAGATGCCCAAAAGAATAGAGATCACGCCATCCATCCAGTACAATCCTGTTACTTTGATCAGGACCACACCTGCAACCAGCCCGGCACTGGTCACTGCGTCGGTAAGTAAATGCCTGCCATCCGCTTCAAGTGTAATGGAATTTTGCTTTTTTCCGGTATTGATCAGGTAATACCCCGTAAGCATATTGACAAACCCTGTTACACCGATAATGGCGGCACCTTCAAACAATTTCAGGATCGGTTTAGGGTAGATCAGGTCATAGCCTGATTTAAAAATAATGATCACACCGGCAATAGTGATCAGCGCACCTTCCAGAAAAGCAGAAAAGAACTCTACTTTTCCATGTCCGTAAGGATGGTTCAGGTCTTTGGGGATCGTTGCAAGATAGATGCTGTAAAAAGCAAAACTGCTTGCCAGCACATTGACAATGCTCTCGGCAGCATCAGTAAGGATGGCATTGGAATGCGTGATCAGATAAGCCACAAACTTTGCAAGCATAAGCAATATGCTGATGCATAAAGCGATGAGGATGGCCTTTTTCTTAGGTTGCAAATTCTTGATTTTAGCCTTCAAAAATACTGTTTAACTATTGAAATCAATGAAAAAGTATTTTTTTTGGCCTATAATGCCGTGAGGTTCATATATTTGCAACCGCACAAAATTTTATTTGTCTTTCACCCGATCATTATGACATTTTTATCCAAAAGAATCAACAACCTATCTGAGTCGCAAACCATTAAAATGGCCAAGTTAGGAAGAGAACTATCTGCAAAAGGAATTGACGTAATCAACCTGAGTTTTGGGGAACCGGACTTTTTTACACCGGAATTTGTTAAGGAAGCCGCAAAAAAAGCAATAGACGAGAACTACTCCTATTACACACCGGTTTCAGGTTATCCTGAATTAAGAAAAGCTGCCGCAGAGAAGTTATTAAGGGAGAATGGACTACACTATAATTTTGACCAGATCGTCGTCTCCACCGGAGCAAAACAATCCCTGGCAAATGCCGTCATGTGCCTGGTAGATCCCGGGGACGAAGTCATTGTGCCTACTCCTTACTGGGTCTCTTATTCGGAAATGATCAAACTGGCTGAAGGCGAAACTGTATTCATCAACGCTACAGTTGAAAACAACTTCAAGATCACCGCTGCTGAGCTGGAAGCTGCAATCACCCCCAAAACAAAACTGTTCATGTTTTCTTCTCCCTGCAATCCGACCGGATCGGTCTACAGCAAAGAAGAACTGGCCGCACTGGTAGCTGTATTTGAAAAACATCCGGATATCTTCATCATATCAGACGAGATCTACGAGCACATCAACTTTGTTGGCAGACATGCCTCTATCGCTGAATTTGAATCTGTAAAGGACAGGGTGGTCCTGATCAACGGGTTTTCCAAATCTTACGCCATGACAGGCTGGAGAGTTGGTTATATGGCTTCCAATAAGGAACTTGCCAATGCCTGTGACAAATTGCAGGGCCAGATCACATCAGGCACCTCATCCATTGCCCAGCGCGCTGCGCTGGCTGCATACCAGGGCGGACTTGAGACCGTACAAGAGATGGTCGGAGAATTTAGAAAACGCAGGGACATCGTCTATGAACTGCTGAACGAGATACCAGGCGTAAATGTAAATCTTCCTGACGGTGCGTTCTACTTCTTTCCGGAGATCAAATCTTATTTCGGAAAGAAAAATGGCGATCAGGTGATCAGCAATGCAGAAGACCTCTGCCTGTACATCCTGAACGAAGCACACGTATCCACTGTAACTGGTGAGGCTTTTGGAAATGAAGACTGCATCAGGATCTCTTATGCCGCGTCAGAAGACCAGTTGAGGAAAGCAGTATCGAGGATCAAAGAAGCTTTAGCTAAACTGAGCTAAACCCTGCTTAAGTCAGCACAGCTGGCAAGTAATAACATTAATATAAAAGAGATGCCGGGTATATGCCCGGCATTTTTTCTTATTCTAAACAGAAAAAAGACACCTTAAGAACGGATCGCTTCAACAGGATCAAGCCTTGAGGCCGAATACGCGGGCCAGAAACCGGAGATCATCCCAATGATCACCGACACCCCGATCCCCAGAACAATATTTTTCAGGTACAGGATCATCTCAAAGCCCATGGCACCCGAGATCAAAGTACCGATATACACCAGCAGTAAACCAAACAGCCCCCCCATTACACATAAAAATATCGCCTCAAAGAGAAACTGGAGCAGGATAAAATAATTTTTTGCGCCCAGGGACTTCTGTATGCCAATAATATTGGTACGTTCCTTTACGGAGACAAACATGATATTGGCAATCCCAAAACCACCCACAAGAATTGAAAAGCCGCCAATGATCCAACCGGCAAGGTTTACCACACGGAACATCTGATCTAACTGATCGGAAGCGATCGTACTCTTATTCAGCGCAAAATCGTCTTCAGCACCAGGCTTGATCTTCCGGATCGCCCGCATTACACCCTTTAGCTCACTTTCTACTTCCTCCAGGGCAATGTGGTCATAACCCCTGACCGTAATACTGGGGTCATACCTGCCACTCTCCACGTCCATAATGCCTTTGGCAAAATTGATCGGCATCACAATATTCTTGTCCTGGGACATACCCAGCATATCCTCGCCTTCTTTTTTAAAAACCCCGGCTACTTTAAGTTTCCGGCCCATGACAGTAATGGACTTACCGATTGCAGGCTGACCGTTAAAAAGCCCTTCGGCAATAGAAGCGCCGATCAGTACCACAGGTGCGCCGGTCCTTCCTTCATTCTCCGTAAAGTACCTGCCTTCCTGAAACTCCAGGTTCCAGGTCTTGTTAAAATCCTGTGAAGCTGCCCGGATACCCGCTCCTTCCACCGAGTTGACCCGATATTTTACTGTCCGCTCATTGGCAGATATTTCGTAGGAAATGCCCTGGGCATATTCCAGACGCTCCTTAAGCAGGTCATAGTCCCGCAAAGATGGTTCAGGACGGTTCACATACTTCCACCAGGGATAATCACCAAAACCTCCCCAGGGCCATTTCTGAACAAAGATCGTTTTCGAGCCCAGTTTATCAATACTCGACTGGAGCTTGGCCCGGAAAGTATCCGCCGCAGAAAAAACAAATATGATCGCGAAGATGCCAATGGTGATCCCCAGCAGGGAAAGCATCGTACGAAGCTTGTTCTGGCGCAGCGCATCAGCAGCAAACCTGAAACTTTCGCCTATAAGTTTGAGAATTATCATAATCGAGGTTTAGACCAAAAATAGCCAAAAAGGTTACAGTACACCCTTATTATCATACAAAAAATACAATAACAGTCAAAATCAGGATAAGCATGCCACCGGCAAAAGCAATTTAAAAGAAAAGATCATACCTTAATAAATTAAAGATTATATTCGTAAATTTGCGCCCTAAAATATTACATCAAACAATATGAAGTTATCTCAGTTTAAGTTTAATTTACCCGATTCATTAGTTGCCAGTAATCCATCTGAACAAAGAGATGAAGCCCGTTTAATGGTTTTACATAAGGACACCGGCAAAATTGAACATAAGATATTTAAAGATATTTTAGAGTATTTTGACGACAAAGATGTAATGATCCTGAACAACACCAAAGTATTTCCGGCACGCCTGTATGGCAATAAGGAAAAAACAGGTGCCACCATTGAAGTCTTTTTACTGCGTGAACTGAACAAAGAACTCCGGTTATGGGATGTCCTGGTCGATCCGGCACGCAAGATCCGTGTTGGAAACAAACTTTATTTTGGCGACGACGACCTGCTTGTAGCAGAAGTAGTGGACAATACCACTTCAAGAGGAAGAACCATCCGCTTTCTTTTTGACGGGACCGATGAGGAATTCAGGAGAAATATAGAGATTCTTGGCGAGACCCCGCTGCCCAAATACATCAAGCGCAAAGCAACCGCTATGGACAAAGAGCGTTATCAGACGATATTTGCGAAACATGAAGGTGCTGTAGCAGCACCCACAGCGGGCCTCCATTTCAGCAGGGAACTGATGAAGCGCCTGGAACTGAAAGGGATCGATTTTGCAGAAGTAACCCTGCACGTTGGCCTGGGTACCTTCAGATCAGTCGAAGTAGAAGATCTGACCAAACATAAGATGGATTCAGAGCAGTTCATCATCGAACAAAAAGATGCAGATATTGTAAACAAAGCAATTGAAGCAAAAAGGAAAGTTTGTGCAGTAGGTACAACTTCCATGCGTGCGATCGAGTCAGCAGTCTCCTCCAACAGAATGCTCAAAGCCGCCAACGACTGGACCAGTAAATTCATCTTCCCTCCCTATGACTTCAGCATTGCCAATTCCATGATCACCAATTTCCATACCCCAGAGTCGACCTTACTGATGATGGTCAGTGCCTTTGGTGGTTACGAACATGTGATGAATGCCTATGAAGTAGCCGTAAAAGAAAAATACCGCTTTTACAGCTATGGAGATGCCATGCTGATCATCTGATCCGGATTAAAATATTTAATCTCGTATTATTGTTTATAAGCTATCTGAATGAACAACTATTATGCAATTTTGGTGGCAGGCGGTATCGGCAACAGGATGCAAACTACTGTAGCCAAGCAATTTTTATTGCTCAATGGCAGACCGGTCATCATGCATACCATAGAAGCGTTTTACAAGTGCGGCTTAAACCCAAAAATACTGATCGTACTGAACCAGCACCAGCATTTCTATTGGGCCGAACTGTGCAATATTCACCATTTCAAAATACCCCATCAGGTTATTAAAGGAGGAGAACACCGTTTTAATTCCGTAAAGAATGGATTGGACGCGATTCCGGGAGAGGAAGGCATAGTAGCCATTCATGATGCGGTAAGGCCACTCATTTCACCCGAACTGATTGGCAGGTGTTACCATGAAGCGGAAAAAAGAGGAAACTGTGTAGTAGCAGTAAAGCCGACCGATTCGATCAGGAAACTGACCGGAGACAAGGAAAGCATAGCAATGAACAGAGATGATTTTGTGCTGGTACAAACCCCACAGGTCTTCCGCATCAGCCAATTAAAAAAGTGCTATGAAATACCCTATTCTGCCGCTTTTACTGATGATGCATCCGTCGCAGAACATTGCGGAATTCAGATCAACCTTATTGAAGGCCACAGGGAAAACCTGAAGATCACCTATCCCGAAGATCTGGAAATTGCCGCTATACGTTTAAAAAGAAGAGGCTACTGAACCACAGCAGCCTCCACTGACCAATATCTGTTCCTGTTATGCAGCCCCCCTGATCACCCGCAAAAGAATTGCGATGATGGCGATCACCAGCAACACATGAATAATACCGCCGGTGTAATAATTTCCAAAAAAGCTCACTGCCCAGATTATGACCAGGATAACCGCAATCACATAGAGTAAATTTCCCATAATGCTTAATTTTAATTGTTTAAATTCAGATAGATGCAGAAAGTTTTATTAACACTTTCATGACAAACTATAAACAACTATCGAACCAAAAGGTTGTAAATAAAAAAAGCCACTGAACATTCAGTGGCTTTTCCCAAAGTACCGGCTTTGTCTAATATTCATCTTCATTGAAGAAGAAATCATCTTTTGTCGGATAATCCGGCCAGATCTCTTCAATGGTTTCGTATGGTTCGCCATCATCCTCAAGGGCCTGGAGGTTTTCGATCACCTCTACAGGCGCGCCTGATCTGATGCCGTAATCGATCAATTCATCTTTTGTTGCAGGCCATGGAGCGTCTTCCAAGTGCGATGCGAGTTCTAATGTCCAATACATATTTCGTTACTATTAAGTTATCCTACGTTGTTTCGCAAAAGTATATTAAAAAACACGAGCAAAACAAACTTTTTTTTCCACTATTCCTGGTTACCAACAAGATGTTATTCCCTGGGAATCCAGATAATTTCCGGAGTCTGAGCATCCATGTTCAGTTTCCGTGCCAAAACAAACAAATAATCACTTAACCTATTCAAATAGACGGTCATTTTTTCGTCAACAAAGGCACTTGAAGCCAGCTGAAAAACCAGTCTTTCCGCTCTTCTGCAAACACACCTGGCAATATGACAATGAGCAGCCATCACATTGCCGCCCGGAAGTACAAAATGTTTCAGCTCAGGCAATGACTCATTCATCCGGTCTATTTCTGCTTCGAGCAGCAGCACGTCACTTTCATGCAGAGCGGGTATTTTCATCCTGGATTTTTCAGGATCGGCAGCAAGTGCAGCACCGATCGTAAACAACCTGTCCTGGATGTCCCTAAGCACTTCCTGCTGCTTAGGATCAATATTCTGGCACAAGATCAACCCGATATGCGAATTGAGCTCATCAACAGTGCCATAGCACTCGATACGAAGATGGAATTTTGGTAGCCTGGTACCCCCGATCAGTGAAGTTTCTCCCCTGTCACCCGTTCTGGTATAGATTTTCATGCGGAAAATTTATACAATTTTCTCGAAATCGCCTCCTTTTATTTCCAGGTTGTTCAATCTCGGCGATACCGTTTTGATATCAGTATTGACATAATCCTTTTCGATCAGGCCATCACGCATCCTTACAATGCGGTGAGCATGCTGGGCAATATCCTCTTCGTGGGTCACCAGGATAATGGTATTTCCTTTACTATGGATCTCCTCAAGCAGGCCCATGATCTCAATAGAAGTCTTAGTATCCAGGTTACCGGTAGGCTCATCGGCAAGAATAATAGAAGGATCATTGATCAGTGCCCTGGCCACCGCTACACGCTGCCGCTGCCCGCCCGAAAGCTCATTGGGCTTATGGGTCACCCGGTGTCCAAGCCCAACATTTTCCAACGCCTTCTGGGCCCTTTCGTCACGTTCCTTTTTACTGGCACCTGCGTAGATCAGCGGAAGCGCGACATTATCCAGGGAAGTAGAACGGGGCAGCAGGTTGAAGGTCTGAAATACAAAGCCGATCTCCTTGTTGCGTACTTCGGCCAGCTCATTGTCAGACATATGGCTTACGTTGACCCCATTGAGGATATAGTCCCCCTTGCTCGGAGTATCCAGGCAGCCCAGGATATTCATCAGTGTAGACTTGCCGGAACCCGAAGGCCCCATCAGGGCAACGAATTCACCCTTATGAATATCCAGGGAAACTGATTTTAAAGCATGGATTACCTCAGACCCGATTACATATTTCCGGCCGATGTCCCTGATATTGATTAGTGCTTTTTCCATGCTTCTTTCTCTTTAGATGATCCTGATTTTACCCTTAGATGAATCCCCGCAGGTCGATGTTACACCTGCGTCTATTTTTCTATGATCTTTGGCACCAGAAAAAAACGCGCATTGTGCTTTGCAGCATTCTTTAATCCGTCCCCGACCGAAAGCTCCTGCTTCACCCTGTCCTCGCGCCAGACATTTTCCCCATGGTTCATATATACCAGTGGCTCAACACCCGCAGTATCCAGCTCGTTCAGCTTTTCCATAAATGTAAGTATCTTGTTCATGTCCGCGATCAATGTATCAACTTCTTTATCATCAATCGCTATCCTTGCCAGGTCAGCTACCTTATCTATGGTCTGTTTATCTATGATCATCTATGAACCAGTTTACTGTTTATCAGGTCAAAAATACGGTCTTTTAACCAATCTGCATCATCAATGTTCAAATCTCCGGTAAAGACAGGTCTGTGAACATAAATATGGCAAAAACCAGGTCGTGTGCCATAACGTGCACCGTCGTCCCACATCTTCTTCCACACGTCGGTCAGGCTCACCGGCACAATAGGGATGTTCTTTTCAATTGCCAGCCGGAAAGGCCCGTTCTTAAAAGGGGTCAGCCTGGGCGGATAATGATCATCAATCTTACCCTCCGGAAAAATGATCAGGCTCATACCCTCACCCAGATTATCCCCCACCCTTTTAAAAGCCCTGAAAGCCGAAATTTTACTGTCCCGGTTTACAGGCACATCGATGGTCCGGAAAAAGATCCTGAGCACAGGATTGTCCAGCAATTCCTGTTTGCCCATAAAATGGAACCTACCCCTGGCCAGGATACACATGATCATAATGTCATAATTGGAGGAATGGTTGGCACAGTAGATATACGTTCTATTCTTTTCCAGCGGCTCCTCAAAATCAAACAGAAAAAAAATACCTGTCAGCAAGCTGATGATAAAACTATCTGCTTTTCTAAGCCAGTTCAATATCAGGTATCCTTTTGGGCTCCTGGAAGCCAGATAAAAAAAAGGATAGAACAAGCCACAAAAAAGCAAGATAATGAACAATGAATAAATGCGGTGGGCTTGCCTCAAAAACGGTATCATTACGATCAAAACTACGAAAAATTAGCTTGCGAGGTAATGTGCCATAACTATAATTTTATTAATTTCGGCCCCATGAAAGAAACGGTAGTTAGCGGTATACGGCCGACGGGACAGTTGCATCTTGGAAATTATTTTGGAGCAGTGACCAACTTTGTGAAAATGCAGGACGATTACAACTGTTTTTTCTTCATTGCAGATCTTCATTCACTTACCACGCACCCGACCCCTCAGGACCTTCACGGCTATGTAAGACACGTGCTCGTAGAATACCTGGCCTGCGGGATAGATCCGGACAAATCTACCATCTATATCCAGTCCGACGTACCCGAAGTAGCCGAACTCTACCTTTACCTCAACATGAATGCCTACCTGGGCGAACTGGAACGAAGCACCTCATTTAAAGACAAAGTACGCGCGCAGCCAGACAATGTCAATGCTGGCCTGCTCACCTATCCCACACTGATGGCGGCAGACATTTTGCTTCACCGGGCGGTAAAAGTCCCCGTAGGCAAGGACCAGGAACAGCATCTGGAGATGACCCGCACCTTTGGCAACCGCTTCAACCGGCTTTACAAAGCCGAATATTTTCCTGAGCCCTTTGCATTCAGCTATTCAGACAACCTGGTAAAAGTACCCGGACTGGACGGAAAAGGCAAAATGAGCAAATCAAGCGGGGACGGCAACTGCATCTATCTTGCAGACAGTGCAGACGTGATCCGTAAAAAACTATCCAGGGCCGTAACAGACGGCGGGCCCGTTGAAGAAAACCAGGCCAAACCGGAAGCTATCCAAAACCTGTTCGACCTGATGAAGATCGTCTCAACAGAAGATACCTTAAATCATTTTGATGCACTTTACAACAAAATGGCCATTCGCTACGGAGATTTCAAGAAACAGCTGGCCGAAGACATGATCACCTTCAATGCCCCGATCAGGGAACGCATTGAAGCCCTGTCAAAAGACGAAGAATACCTGCGTAAAGTAGCCGCTCAGGGAGCAGAAAAAGCAAGAGAAAGTGCGCAAAAGACCATCAGGGAGGTCCGGTCACTGATCGGCTTCAGATCATTTTAATTTCAGTTATTAAATTTTAGGTGTTAGATTTGAGCAGAAGCTAAAATCTGAATATATATGCACATAGCCATAGTTGGGAACATCGGAGCCGGAAAGACCACGCTTACAGGTTTGCTCGCCAAACACTACGGATGGGAAGCACTGTACGAAGCAGTAGACAACAACCCCTATCTGGAGGATTTCTACAGTGACATGAAGAGATGGAGCTTCAACCTCCAGATCTATTTCCTGAACAGCCGTTTCCAGCAAATTGTGGACATCCAGAACTTCAACCGGGACGTGATCCAGGACAGGACGATCTATGAAGACGCGCATATCTTTGCAGACAACCTTCACGAAATGGGACTGATGACCACCAGGGACCATGCCAACTACAAAGCCATCTTTGCCAACGTCACCTCCTTTATCAAAGCCCCCGACCTGCTGGTCTACCTCAGGGCATCTGTACCCACACTGGTCAATAACATCCAGCGCCGCGGCCGGGAATACGAAGCCAGCATCAGGATCGACTACCTGTCCAAACTCAATGAAAAATACGAAGACTGGATCAGGGACTACAAGCTCGGCAAGCTGCTCATCCTGGACAAGGACAGGCTGGATTTCAGCAACAACCCCGAAGATCTGGGCACGATCATCCAATCGATAGAAGCAGAAATAAACGGGCTGTTCTGAGATGGATATCCTGGGCATCATACCTGCAAGATTTGCATCCACACGTTTCCCCGGCAAGCCATTGGCAGAGATCCGCGGAAAAAGCATGATACAAAGGGTATATGAACAGGCCTGCAAAGCAAAAAGCCTTGCCCGGGTACTAGTTGCCACGGACGACGAAAGAATAGCAGCAGCCGTAAGAGACTTTGGCGGGCAATATATCATCACAGCAGCAGATCATCAAAGCGGCACAGACCGTTGTGCAGAAGTTGCAAAAGCATTCCCCGGATTTGACGCCATCATCAACATCCAGGGTGATGAACCCTATATTGAGCCCGCACAGATCGATCTTCTGGCAACCTGCTTTGACCAGCCCGGGACCCAGCTGGCCACACTCATCAAAAAGATCAGTACTGAAGAAGAGCTGTTCGACCACAACATACCAAAAGTAATTGTCAATACAGCCGGCGAAGCCATTTACTTCAGCAGACAGACCATCCCTTATATCCGCGGCACAGCGACTGAAAACTGGCTGGAGACACACCAATATTATAAACACATCGGCATTTATGGATACCGGAGAAATGTGCTGCTGGCAGTCACCCGGCTCCCACCTTCCGGGCTTGAGCTGGCAGAAAACCTGGAACAACTGCGCTGGATCGAGAACAACTACCGCATCCAAACAAAAATAACAGCTATAGAAACCATTGCAATAGATACTCCCGAAGACCTGGCGAGACTAAACAATAGCCTATGAAACAACTGTTTACCAGCATCATACTTTGCTATACCCTGCTTTCGGCATGCAACGGGCCAAGCAAAAAAGAAACCATTTCCGGCGAAGAACTTCAAAAGACCGTCTTAAAAACGTTCAGCGACAGCCTGAAAGCAGACACCTTTACCTTGCAGATACAAGGCGACAAGCCCAGGGATATGCGGCTGCTCTTTACGATCAGGTCCTGGCAGGGACAGGAGATTTACCGCACAACCATCAGTGCCACCAGCCTGTTTAAGAATTACAATGCCACGATCGATCTCAGCAAAAAGAACAATCAGATCAAGTTCCTGAAAGAAGAAATGGACGAATTCTTTGAAGAAGAGAATTTTATGGAGCCCGCCGTCACAGAAGGAGAACATCCAGACCAGTACGTTCCGGACAAGCCCTTTTTTGAAGAGCTGAAACAAAACCAGCTCAATGGTTTCATGTACCGTCTGGGTAAAGACGACAAGCGATATATTGCCTGGTCGGCTTCAGAAAGGAAAGTAAAAACCTATTATAGCTGCTGCCAATAACAAAAAAAATCAAAGCAAGCGCTGCTCGCGCGCTCCTACTGCTATACATTTTTAATAAGCTAAATCGTATTATGTATTTTTTTTGAAAAATGTTAATAAAAATATTATGATGTTAACAAACTTTATACTATGTTTATATAATGAAACAAAATGTAATCGATCATTTTGAATTCAAAATCAACCTTTAATATTCTAACCAAATATACTTTCGAACAAATAGCCCGGTTCTGGCCGGGCTTTTTTATTCCTTCACTTTATACATTTCCGGCTTCATTTTATCAGCATTTGCAATAACTCCACGTTCTTTACGAGATCAATCCTCGTTCATCCGCCGTTCCCATAAACATGGACTAAATATGGGCTCAAAGTGGACCTCATGTGAAACAGATTCAATTACAGTACCTGGGCATTTCTTTTAACCGATACCAAAAAAGCTTATTTTAGATCACCGCTTTGCGGGCAAAATATGCAAAAAAGACTAATCCTGTTTGTTATTTTCACCTCGTACTGCCTCGTAGCATTTGCGCAAAAGGCAGTCATTCAGGGACATGTCATAGATACTGTAGAAAAAAGAAAGCTTCATTACAGTTCGGTGCTGCTGGTCAGGGCCTCAGATTCCATTCTGGTAAAAAGCACAAGAACAGACCTGAACGGATATTTTAACCTCAGCAATTTGCAAAAAGGAGACTACAAACTGCTCATCACCTATCCAAAAATGGCAGACTTCATTACGAATATCCGGTTAAGCGATACCACACAGTTTGACCTCGGCGACATCAATATGGAGCTCAGATCCAGGATACTGAAGGAAGTAGTGATCCAGGCGACAAAAAGTGCCATCCGGATGCAGGGCGACACGCTGGTCTTTCAGGCCGACAGCTTCGCCGTAAAAAACAATGCCAATGTACAGGAACTACTCAAAAGGCTTCCGGGGATCATTGTAGATAAGAACGGATCCATCAAAGCGCAGGGCAAAGAAGTAAGGACTGTCCTGGTGGATGGAGACGAGTTCTTTGGAGATGACCCCCTTTTGGCCACCAGATACCTCAGGGCCACGGCAGTAGAGGAAGTCCAGGTTTATGATAAAAAAAGTAAATCAGCCGAACTTACAGGTATTGATGACGGGATCAAGAACAAAACGATCAACATCAAACTCAAGGAAAATTCCAAAAACGGCTATCTTACAGCTTTAGACGGCAATTATGGTACCGGCGGATTTAAGGACTACGGCGCCATGGCAGGGGTGTTCCAGAACAAGCTCAAGGTAGCAGGTTTTGCGACCTACTCAAACCTGGCCAATGAATCCAAGATCAACCGCTCCATGAGAAAGCTAAAGGGCGAAGATTACGACGTCATAGAAGTAGGCGACGATGGTAGTTCGATCATGTATTCCTCCGGAATAGATGATGATGACGATTACGGCTCACCTACCGGAGGATTGCCCCGCAACCTTAACCTGGGCGGCCATTTCTCTGAAAAGTTCAGTAATCAGATCGGCGTAAAGCTCAACGTAAAAAGCTTTGATTACAAAAGCACCAACATCAAAACAGCAAATGCAGAAGAACTGCTGCCCAACGGGGCCCTGTTCGTCAGTTCAGGAAGAAATGATGACCGTTCCAAAAGCACAGGTGAAAGCATCAGGGGCAATTTCAACTACAACCTCGACTCACTGTCTGTACTAAAAATATCCTTTGGAGCCAGACAAGCCAAAAACTACCTGGACACCAGGGCGCAAGACACCACCAGAAGCGAAAGAGGAACCTATATCAGTCAAAACGCCCAGTTGAACAATGGCCAGGGAGATGCCAAGACCTTCAACGGCAACATCAACTGGTCAAAGCGTTTCGCCAAAAAGGGCCGTACGCTCTCTATAGATCTGCAGCCCGAAAGCCAATGGAGCAATAATTTTGAAGACAGCAAGAACACCACGCTCTATTTCAATGATGATGGCAGCCTGAAGCGGACCGAAGACGTCAACCTCAACAAAGACAATTCCTCCAAACAAAACTCCATAGGAACCCGGATCAGTTATACCGAACCCATATCCAGGCACTGGGCTATGGAAGCCGGCTATAGTTTTAAAACCATTTCCTCCAGTAGTTACAGGGCCGTGAACGACCAGCAGACACAAAGAATAGATTCCCTCAGCAATAACTTCAGGTTCATCAATTTTTCAAACGTAGGCAAACTGGTCATGCAATATAAGGTCAGCAGCTTCTCCATTTCAACAGGGATGGAAGCCACACAGACCAATTTTGAGCTAAGAGACCTGGACCGCGACAATGACTTTGACCGGAACTACCTGAACCTCTCCCCTTCCACCAACATATTTTATAAGATCAGCACCAATGCCTCTTTGTCAGCCAATTACAACGGATACATGCAGCAGCCCAGCATCAACCAATTGCAACCGGTCAGGCAACTCAACAACCCGCTCTACCAGATCGTGGGCAATTCGGCGCTGAGACCCTCCTTCACAAACAATTTCGGCCTGTCATTCAACAGCTTTCAGTTCACGACCGACGAATACATCTCTGCCTATGCGAGCTATGGGTTCACCAACAATGCCATTACGGAAACTGAGGTCATTGATGAGTTCAACAAACGGATCAGCAGCTTTACCAACCTGAACGGCATCAATTCCATAGCTGGGAACGTTTATTATTCCAAAGGACTGTCCAAACTCAACTTAAGGCTGGGCATAGACCTTGGATTCAATACCTCCAACAACATCACCGTGATCAATTTTACCAGGAACAAGACCAGGTACAACCAGTACAATATCCGGGCAAGCTTCAATTATTATACTCCAAAACTGGACATCAGCTATACCCCCTCCGCCAGCTTTCTCTCCGGAAGTTCTTCCATCGGGGACATCAATGACGGGAAAAGCCTGACCCATGACCATGAATTCTCAGGAACGGTCCAGTTGCCCTATAAGATCGAATTCAACACCACCCTCTCGCTTTCCTTCAGGCCCGCAAACTCTTCCTTTGACAGAGACCTCAACACGGCGATCCTGAACAGTTATCTTTCGACCAAATTACTGAGAAACGAGGCCCTTGAGCTCAAATTGACCGCAACCGACCTGCTGAACCAGAAAATAGGGTACAGCCGTTTTGTAGGAGGCAATATCAAAAGTGAAAACACGTTCAGCTATATTCCAAGGTATGTGCTGATCGGGCTCAACTGGAATATAAGTGGTAACTTTGTAAGAAACAATGCAGGCAAATAAAATCACCAGCCTTGAAAACAATTTATATTAAATGAAAAAAATGATCCTGTGCCTCATTCTGGCCGGCAGCCTCTTTCAAAAGTTGGGTGCACAGGAAATCTTTATCCCATATGGAAAGATCAGCTTTGAAAAAAGGATCAATGTACAGCGCAGCACCCAGGAGCTGAACCTGTCAGACCAGGCCCGGGAAAAACTGGGCAGGTACAGGATCAGCAAATGGGAACTTTATTTTGACCAGGACAAGTCAGTTTACAAAAACCTCAGGAAAGAAACTGAAAATGACAATCCCCTGTTCTTTCTTTCCATCAGTGAACCCGATAACCAGCAATATACCGATTACCGCAGCAAAAGCCGCATTCTGAAAAAGAACATCATGGGCGAAGATTACCTGCTGAAAGACAGCATTCCTGCGGTACAGTGGAAGATCCTGCATGACCTGCGCAGCATTGCAGGCTACGAATGCCGGAAAGCAGTCGGCATCATCAATGACAGCGTTTATGTCGTGGCCTTTTACACGGAAGAGATCCTGCTGAAAGGAGGACCAGAAGGATTCAGCGGATTGCCAGGTATGATCCTGGGGCTGGCCATTCCCCGCTACAACACCACCTGGTTTGCCACAGCAGTATCAGGATTCAGCAATTATACTGAGCAGCTTGTACCGCCCCAGAAAGGAAAAAGAACCGATACAGACAAAGAAATGCAAAAACTGCTGGAAACCTACAGCAGGTACCGTGGCAACGGAAAAGAAAAGCCAGAAGATGTGCGCAGGCAGCTCCTTGGCTTCGTACTCTAACAATTTCACGGATAATACCTTACTGTCTGCCCCAGCCGGATTCCCGACAATTTCAAAAAGACACCTCCGGCTTTAGTTTTATTTGCTAACTTTGTATCCCGTACAAAAACAATAAGACACCCAAAAAACTGTCTTGTTATTCAGAAATTCATCAACATGACTAAGTATATTTTTGTTACGGGCGGTGTTACTTCCTCATTAGGAAAGGGCATCATCTCCGCTTCATTGGCCAAACTGCTCCAGGCGCGCGGCTACAGTGTGACCATCCAGAAGTTCGACCCCTACATCAACATTGATCCAGGCACACTCAACCCTTATGAGCATGGCGAATGCTATGTAACCGAAGACGGTGCTGAAACAGATCTTGACCTTGGCCATTACGAACGTTTTCTGAATGTCCCCACCTCGCAAGCCAATAACATCACCACAGGCCGCATATACCAGAATGTGATCAATAAGGAAAGACAGGGAGAATTCCTGGGCAAGACCGTCCAGGTCGTGCCGCACATCACTGATGAGATCAAAAGGAACATGCGCATCCTTGGCGAAAGCGGCAAATATGATATTGTCATCACCGAGCTGGGCGGCACCGTGGGCGACATCGAATCGCTGCCTTTTATTGAAGCAGTGCGGCAGTTCAAATGGGAAGCAGGCGCCAATAACGCCATTGTGATCCACCTGACCCTGATCCCCTTCCTGGCGGCGGCAGGCGAGCTAAAGACCAAACCGACACAACACTCGGTAAAAGCATTGCTGGAATACGGGATACAACCAGATATCCTGGTCTGCCGCACCGAGCACCACATTACGCCGGATATCCGTAAAAAGATCGCATTGTTCTGCAACGTCAACGTCAATGCCGTGATCGAATCCATTGATGCCTCATCGATCTATTCAGTGCCCCTGCTGATGATGAAAGAACAACTGGACAAGACCGTACTGAGCAAGCTCAAGCTGGCTCAGAAGAACGAGCCGGATATGGAAAGCTGGAAAGATTTCCTGGGCCGTCTCAAAAATCCGATATCAGAAGTAACCATCGGCGTGGTCGGCAAGTATGTAGAACTGCCGGATGCCTATAAATCCATAACGGAATCATTTGTCCATGCCGGTGCCCGCAATGAGTGCAAGGTCAGGGTACAGTACATCCATTCAGAAGAGATCTACCCGGAAAATGTAAACGAAAAACTCGGACATTTTGATGGCCTGCTGGTCGCACCGGGCTTTGGCAGCCGCGGCATAGAAGGAAAGATAGACGCCATCAAATATGTCCGTGAGAACCATGTGCCCTTTTTTGGCATCTGCCTGGGCATGCAATGCTCGGTCATTGAATTTGGAAGAAATGTACTGGGCCTTGAAGGAGCCAATACCACCGAAATTGATGAAACTACACCGCATCCGGTCATCAACATGATGGAAGATCAGAAAAATGTGACCTCCAAAGGCGGCACCATGCGTCTGGGCGCCTATCCATGTGATCTAAAAAAAGGCACCAGGGCATACGCCGCGTACGGCAGGACCCATATCAGCGAGCGCCACAGACACCGCTATGAATTCAACAACGACTACCTGTCACAATATGAAGCTGCGGGCATGACCGCATCCGGCATCAATCCCGACAGCAAACTGGTGGAGATCGTAGAACTGAAAAACCACCCTTTCTTTGTCGGAGGACAGTTTCACCCCGAATTAAAGTCAACAGTTGCAAATCCTCATCCTCTTTTTGTTAAATTTGTCGCCGCCGCGATGGAGTTTTCAAAGAAGAAAACAAAATAATACGCGCTTTAAACAACAATAATGGATAAAAACACATTCACAGGACTATTCCTGATCCTGATCATTCTGGCAGGTTCGTTCTATTTTTTCAAGCCGAGTGAAGCTGAAATCAAAAAAGAACAGGAAAGGATCACTGCCGATTCTGCAAAGAAAGTAACCCCTTCTCCGGCAGTTGCACAAGTTACTGCTGCACCTGCGGTTGATTCCGCAGCGCTGAAAGGCCCTTTTGGCGGCAATATCTCCGGAACAGAACAAGAGACCACACTTGAAAATGATCAGCTGAAACTAACCTTCAGCAACAAAGGCGGAAAGATTGTTTCTGCAGAAATCAAAGGACAAAAGAGCTATGAAAACAAACCCGTCGTGCTCTTCAGAGGCGGACAGAATAAATTTGGGCTGAACCTGAACATAGGCGGCCGCGCGGTCAATACCAACGACCTTTACTTTACACCCTCAAAAACCGCTGCCGGAATCAGCATGCGCGCCAGTTACTCGGACAGCCAATATATAGAATTTGTATACGACCTGAAGCCGCAAAGCAATAACGTTGTCCTCAATGTCAACCTTAACGGGCTCAACCAGGTCATACAGGGCAATACCATTGGCCTGAACTGGGAGACGACCCTGTTGCAGCAGGAAAAATCGGTGACCAATGAACAGCGTTATTCCGCACCTTATTATAAGTATACAGACGAGACCCCCGGTCACCTCAATGTAGCCAAAGACGAGAAAGAAGAACTGAAAGATGGCAAGATCGAATGGATCTCCTTTAAGCAGCACTTTTTCTCTGCGGTATTGCTGCCCTCCGTCCCCTTTGAAAAAGGCGAACTGGAAGTAAAGGTAAGTACCAGGCCAAATGAGATCAAATGGTATGGTGCCAATATGCAACTGGGCTTTAACCAGCAGGCCGCCCAGAACTATGCCTTTACTTTTTACTTCGGCACCAACAAATTCTCTACACTCAAGGATCAGGGACATGAAATAGAAAAGCAGGTAGATATGGGTTACTGGCCGCTGAAATACATCAACAGGTTCATTGTGCTGCCCGTCTTCAACTGGCTGGAAAGCTTCGGCTGGAACTATGGCCTCATCATCCTGCTGCTGACCATCGCACTGAAAGTAGCCATGTCTCCGCTTACCTACAAATCATACCTGTCCATGGCAAAAATGAGGATATTGAAGCCGGAAATGGATGTGATCAAAGCCAAGGTCGGTGAGGACAACCCTACCCTGCTGCAGCAGGAATATCTGAAATTGTACAAGCAGGTAGGAGTAAATCCACTGGGAGGCTGTCTGCCCATGCTGCTCCAGCTTCCTTTCGTCATGGCCTTCTTCTTCTTTTTCCCGAACCTGTTCGAACTAAGGGGAGAAAGTTTCCTCTGGATGAAGGACCTTTCTACTTATGATGATTTCATCAAATTTGGTTTCACCATTCCGGTACTTGGAGACCACCTGAGCTTAATGTGTATCCTGATGACCGTTTCCACGCTGATCTATACTTATTTCAACAACCAGATCTCCGGTGCTACGGGACAGATGAAGTATATCGGATACATCATGCCGATCGTATTCCTGGGTGTACTGAACAGCTATCCTTCCGGTCTGAACTACTACTATTTCCTGGCTAACATGCTGACCTTTGCCCAGCAGTTTATCATCAAATCGATGGTGGATGACGAAAAGATCCACAGAACTTTGCAGGAAAACAAAACCAAGCCCCAGGAACAAAAAAAGAAATCCAAGTTCCAGGCCAGGCTGGATGATTACATGCGTCAGCAGCAGCAGGTTCAAAACCAGAAAAAGAAAGAGAAATAAGCAGCTCAGCAAGTAGATCTGCAATAAAAGAAAAAGGGCATCTTTGAAGGTGCCCTTTTTTTATACCCGGGGCAACGTTCAGGTACAAATGCGCCATTACTACTAAGCTATTTTTGACTGGTCATGGACTGGTCATGGTCTGGTCATGGTCTGGTTAAGCAGTCTTTTATCAGGTTTTTGCAGGTTTGCAAACAGATTTTGGTAATATCAACGGGATATACGTATTTTAGGTCATACCATTAGGGGATCACACACACAAACCAAAAACATGTATAAATATCTAAGCCTGACACTCCTGTTATTGACAAGCGTATGCTTGGCCCAGAAAAAACCTTTAGACCACAATGTTTACGATACCTGGGAATCCATTTCTACCAAAAAATTAGCTGCGAACGGCGACTGGGCAGCTTATGGCATCAGCCAGCAACAGGGCGATGCA
>Ga0222419_100325_pt1 | contig 57005 bp, 30 predicted proteins | sample 1B20Ametagenome_FD_182474 | JGI IMG/M metagenome (GOLD analysis project Ga0222419, IMG submission 182474) | Enriched microbial communities from leaf-cutter ant dump, University of Wisconsin, Madison, United States - 1B20A (version 2) | ecosystem: Environmental > Terrestrial > Nest > Insects nest...
CCCACCAATTTGGCGACCTTATCGCCTATTTCCCCCAACCAGCCGCCGCTCCCACCAATTTGGCGACCTTATCGCCTATTTCCTCGACCGACCGCCGCATCCGCCAATTTGGCGACCTCATCGCCTATTTCCCCCGACCGACCGCCTCTCCCACCAATTTGGCGACCTCATCGCCTATTTCTTCCCGCCGACCGCCGCATCCGCCAATTTGACGACCTCATCGCCTATTTCCCCCAACCAACTGCCGCTCCCACCAATTTGGCGACCTCATCTCCTATTTCCCCCAACCAGCCGCCGCTCCCACCAATTTGGCGACCTTATCGCCTATTTCCTCGACCGACCGCCGCATCCGCCAATTTGGCGACCTCATCGCCTATTTCCCCCGACCGACCGCCTCTCCCACCAATTTGGCGACCTCATCGCCTATTTCTTCCCGCCGACCGCCGCTGCCGGCTGAGAAAGGGGACTGCTCTGTCCCTTGATGTTATACTTTCTGAATCGCGCACAAACACAGCCCCGCCCGATGGGGCGAGGCTGTGTTGTAAATTGTCATCGGCGCTACGGATTAAAATGAGCTGTCTCCTCGGGATCTGTCCACGTTTCATTTTCTTCGGTTTCATATCGATAATAATGATCATGCGACGCTTCTTCGATCTCTCTGTAAGCCCAATGGTTCGCGCTGACGTCCGGCCATGACGGACTTATGGTCTCGACGAGCGAGTTCCTGCCCAGCAGACGATTCATGATCGCCACCGCCTGCGCCCGGGTTAACAGCTCATCGGGTCTGAACGAGCCGTCGGTAAACCCGACGATGACGCCGGCTTGATTCGCGACGGCGATGGCAGCTGCAGCCCAATGGTTATCGGCGACGTCGGGGAATGACTGCGACACACTCGCTTTCAGATCGACCTGCAGCCATTTGGCCGCGATCATCGCCATTTCCGCCCTCGTGATCGCATCCTGAGGACGGAATCGCCCATCCGTGTCGCCGACGAGCAGGCCTGCCCCTCTCAATCGCTCGATGTCGGACCAAGCCCAGTGTGCGAAAGGCACGTCCGGATACAATCGCTGATAGCCTGTATCCGCGGGAAGGCTCATGTTCCGGGCCAGAATAGCCGCAATCTCCGCCCTTGTGAGCGGGTTATCCGGACGGAACGTCCCGTCTTCGAAGCCCGAGATATAAGCATCATGGTAGCCGGGATTCGGCAACAGCAAGCCGCTGAACGGCCGCAAATACGGTTCGGCCCCCGCCCCTGCCGTCTCCGGAGAATAATTCAAGATGACAGGATAACCGGGAGGCAGCGGATCGTTCAGGCGAATCGTCACGTAGCGGCCTTCCGCGACAACCTCCGCAACCGCAACCACTTCGCCTCTTACCGAGACATCGAAACCCTCGGAATCCAGCCGGTAACCTTCATCGTCCAATTCCAGCAAGATCGCCGGACGGTTCGGATCAAGCGTTGCGGAGATCACCTGCTCCGGTCCCGAGGCCGGACTCGCCGGCTCGTCCGGGGAAGGGTCGTCCTCCGGACGTTCCTTCAACTGGAAAATGGAAAAGGTGCTGAACTTGTCGATCTCGATCGACAATCCGACGGGAACGCCGCCTTCGTACACCGCAGTTCCGACCTTCACTGCCTTCGTCCCGTCGCTATGCTCGATATAGACGCGCAGCGAATCCAGAAAAGCCGTTACGTTCCTGGCAGGGACCCGAATGCCGTTCTTCCCGAAATATACGGTCAGCACGGTCGTGTAGCCGCTGTAATTCGTCTCGACTTTCAGCGAAGCGCCGATGATGTCCACGATTTTGCCGCCCGCTTCCGCTTGCACAATCGCTTCGCGCCGAATGCCGGCGTTGATCTCCCGCTGCCGGTTCGCATCCTTCACGGGCACGAGGCGGAAGAACAGATCCAGCGCATTGTCGGCCATTTCCCCTACCTTCGCGCCGTCAATCGCGATGCTGCCGTAATCCGTACGCACTTCCAGCGAATTCCCGTTGCCGGCCAACAGGCGCATGGCAGCCTCGGGCACTTCAACCGCGAACTCGTCAGGCTCGTCTCCCGGCAATTCATCCACATAGACGCGGGAAACGCCGTTTCGCGTTCTCGCGTCGCCGACGAATTGCGCGGCCGTCGCTTCATCGAAAATAGCTTTGTCGATCTTAGAGCCATTCGAGAGCAGAACCCGGTCGATGTCAACCTGCTCATCCACCTCCTCGTCTGCTCCGCCGGTGACTTTCACTTGCCGGTAGTTCTCATCCACCGTCTTCTCCAGGCCGAGTGCCTTGACGATGACCAGGAAGGTGCGAATTTTGACTTTGCCGTTCTTGGAAACTTCGGCGGTCAGAATCACGCTTTCGTCCTCTGCTTGGCGATGTACAAGCGCTTCTATCCAATCGCCCTTCGGGTCCGTAATTTCAATGACGCCGGGCTTGCCCGATGTCCAGCTGACAGACGTGTTGTGCTTGCCGACGCTCACGACGAATATCGGCAGCGTCACGCTTTCCCATGTATCTTCTTCCTGATACCCGATTTCCAGCTCTTTGACCGCATCGTCGACCGCCTCCTGTGCTGCGGAGCCGATATCGACGGTCAGTGGGACGCTTTCATACTTGTTCGGCTCCGTGTAAGTGACCCGAAATACCGTTCTCAGCGTGAGGCCCGGAATTTCGATTTCTCCAGCCGCCGCGCCTCCGTATACCGCTCTTCCCATTTCCAGATCGTCCTGATCGTAAATGATTACCGTAGCGCCGGGCGGAACGTTGCCCATTTTGACGAAGCCGGCTTCGACACGGATATCCAGCACATCGGGAGGCTGCGGCATGGCGGTCTGTTCGCGCGCTACCGCCGTCGTCGGATCGCTGACCAGTTTGTTCGGCTCGCGCATCGTCACTCGAATTTCTTGTTGGTGGACCAGTTGCGGCGAGGCGATATCCACCGTCAGATCGGATACCCGGCCCCGATCGTTCGTTATGCTGGCAATCTGTACGTCGAGGTCATTGCAGACAATAATCTCGGCACCGTCCGGAATGTCCCTGAACGTGATGCGGCTGACGGTGGCATCCGCCCTGATGCGCGCTTCCGGCAGCCGTTCAGTCTGCTCATAGACGATGGACACGGCCGAATCGCTCTCGCGGCGATAAAGCTCCGTACTCGTGACAAGAACGGTATCGCCCGCCTTCAGCGAAGGGACTGACACAATCGTCAAATCGGTATCGCCCGCTTGGGTGTTCTGTCCGGAGCCGAGGATGACCGTGCCATTCTCATCATAAACGGTAATCGTCGCGCCTGACTTCACGGCGGTCACGATCACGGTATTACCGGTTGCGTTCGCGATGATCCGATCTTCATCCGGCTTCGCGCTTTGTTCGTAATAAGCGGTGACCCGCACTTTGACACTTTCCGTCTTGCGCGGTTCCGTCAGCGTGACGTCCAGCGCCTGCCCTTGCAACAGCCTTGGAGCAGTGAACGTCAAGCTGACCGCAGCCGGGCCGGATTCCGCGTTCAGAGCGATGTCCAGAACATCTCCGTCCTCATCGTATACCGTTACCTTCGTGCCCGGCGGCACATCCTTCACCGACACGATGCTCTTTGTCGCATTCGCGTCGATATCGCCGGGCGCGCCGCTTTGCGTGAACGTGACCGCCACCGTCACCGGCTCGCTCTCCAGCTTGTCCGCTTCGATCATCGTCACGCGGATCGACATGCCGATGACCAGACCCAACTCGTCGATCGTCATGTCCGCTTCCGCTCCGGCAGCGTTCACCCCGCGGCCAAGCTCCTGGTCGTCTTCGTCATAGATGACGATCGTCGCGGCTGCCGGCACGTCCTGAACCGTGATGCGATCCGCGGTTCCGTCCGTCGCGATCTGGTCTTCATCCAGCTTCGCGCTCTCCGCCAGCGCCTCGACTTCAACGGGCAAGCTTTCCAGTTCGCCGGTCGCCTGGATCGTCGCATATACTTTTTGCTTGTGCGCAACGCCAGCCTCGTCGAGCTGGACGACGATGCCGGCAGCCGAGCTGTCCGCGTTCGTTCCTTCGCCGATCCGATTCCCGCCGGGCGTGTCATACACGCGGACGACGGCACCGGCAGGCACGTCCCGAATCGCCGCTTTGCCGGTCGTCGCATTCACCCGAACGTCCGATGCATCGAGCACGCTCCTGACCTTCGGCACGACGGACGTCTGCGCACTTTCGACCTTTGGCGCGACTTCGAACGTCACGGCGACCGAGTGGGTCGCAGTCAGTCCTCCCAATCCGGTCAACAGGACTTCTCCGCCCGTCACGCCCGCCATCGAGGTCAACTTGTTGCCTTCGTGGTCATAGACCGCAACGGTCGCGCCTTCGGGAACGCCGGTCACGGCTATGGTCCCGTCCGTCGCATTCGCCGCAATGTTATCCGCGATCGGCGCTCCTGTCCTGCCCGGTATCGTAATTTCCCGCGAGGAAGCGACGCCGCCCGGTCCCGTGACCGTGATCGTGGTCACCAGTGTATCGCCATCGGGCGAACCGGCGATCGCTACCGCCTGTCCTTCCTCTCCCGTATTGGCCGCAGAAGGGGCGATCACCGCTCCGTCAGTGCCTTCGATCGAGAGCGCCACCTGCTTGTCGTCATCTCCGCCGCTCGGCGTAATCGTCAATTCGACGGTACCGTCTTCCAGCGTGACGGGCGTAATCGTATAGGCGGTTGGCGCCTGCTTGTACGTTACATTTTCGATATCGATCGGATCGAGCTTGTTCGTGAAATACCAGGACGTGATGTCATGATTCTGATACGCCCCGCCCGTCGACGCGGTAAATCCGACATACACCCGGTCCGAATTCAGAATGCTCGTCAACCGTTCATTTGCGGCCATGGTATAACTGAGTTCCGCAGCCTCGGGCCGGGTCGCCGAATTTTTGTTCAGCCGGACTTCGATCACGCCATTCGGGCCGTCATAATCGACCCACACATGAATCGTGCCGCCCTTCAGATTCAACACGGCCGGATCGATCGCCTTCACGATGAGCGGACTGCCGATTACGCCGTTCTTCAGGATCGCGATGTGATTGTTCGAAGGATCTCCATGTTCTCCGTTTCTCCAGGTGTCGAACTTGACCCCCACACTGGGAGTGATCCCGTTGTAGCCGAGCGTGCCTCCGATGGAAGCCGCCGAGTTCGATTGCGTCTGCACTGTGAAGACGAGCCCGTCCGCCCAACCGTCCGAATACCCCCCGCCTGCGGACAGCTCGAAGGTGAAATATGTGCTGAACGATCGGTCGTCTTGCAGCGACACTCTTTCCTTGTTGAATACGGAGCCCGCTTTGTTCGTCTGCGCGGGGGTCAGCCTGATGATATCGCTGATCGTTGCATCCAGATTGTCGATCAAGCGGTCATCCGAAGGATAGAATTCATCGTACTTGAACGTTATGTAATTCTCGGAGTCGTCCGCGCGAGAGAACGGCGTCATCAAGCTCGACGGATCGCCGTAAGTGACGTTGGCAACCGTCGCCCCCTCCCCGGCTTTGGCGCCCTGTATATTCAGCGACATCCATAGAGCCAGCCCGCCCAGCAATGTCAACATAACCAAAGGAATTTTTCTCAATGTCGGCACTTCCTTCCCCCGTCTTTCCGGAAAGTAATGCCTCTCATTGTAAAGCCCCAACTTTAAATGAACTTAAAATATGGCTAAATCAGGATGATTGTGGCTTAGGTGATACTACTTGTTGCTGAGGCTTGCTGAGATAACTGGAAAAGTCCATTAAAATGGTTGCGATAATCATCCGAAATTTCGATTATATGGAATCATCCATTTATTTCTGCTCCAAACGGCGTAGCGGCGATAACTGGACGAATAATAACTGGAGAAATCCTCTTATCTGTCATTCGGCACGAAAAAGTAATTGAAATAATGGGAGAAATCCATCTATTGCTTCCCGATTCGGTTCCCGATTTTTGTATCCCCGAGGGATCGGGGTCATAAGCATCATTGAAGCGGAACACAGCCTAAAATATATAAATAAAGGCTGTATTCCAGATCGCTGTTGCTTAAAATACTCCTGTCCCGATTAAGGCAAAATGGGGTTGGGCAATTCAGCGCTTGGAGCCCGTATGGGGCGCCGATGTCATCGCCTATTTTCTTCACCGACCGCCGCCCCCCGCCGCGCCTAGCTTGGCTAGACGCACAATTCAACAAAAAGCAGCACCGCCGTCGTCCGGCCTGCGCTGCTTTCTCTCCAGCAAACTCCATCTATCTTCTCAAGCCTCCACCAATCGCCAGAACTGCTCCCAATTTTGCTCGAAGCGCTCCAGGAACAATGTCTCGTCATACCGCTGCATTTCCCAGAACAACCCGTCCATGAAGCAGATCAACAGCCGCGCCAACGCATCGCTGTCGCCTTCCCGGATTTCCCCCCGATCCATGCCTTTGCGGAGCATGTCGGTGAACATCCGGTGCTCCGACTGCTCCATCTTGAGCAGCTCGTCCTTCGTGTCCTGCTCGAAGTACCCCGAAGGCAACATCAGGAGCCGAATGTAAATCTTCATCTTGCCGGCTTCCTTCAATTGAAAGCGGACGACGGAGCGGAGCAAATCGCCGAGCTTTTCCTTCGTCGACCTGGTGTCCGGGATGCCGGTATGGCCGGAGATCAATTGCAGATGCCCGCTCAGCACGCTGCTGTAGATCTGCAGAAACAGCTCTTCCTTGCTCTTGAAGTGGGCATAGATCGACGAGACGTGGATGCCGACCTGCCTGGCAATCTCCTTCATCGTCATCCCTTCGTACCCTCGATCCGCAAACAACTCCGAAGCCGCTTCGATGATGGCATCCCGGATCGAGAGCGATTGGGCGGCCGGATGACTCGCTTCCTCCGCCGGCACGAGTCGATAGCCTGCTCCCTTGATCGTCTCGATCCGCACCGCGTCGCGGGCATGCAGCTGCAGCTTCTTGCGGATATTGCTGATATGCACCATGACCGTGCGAACATCGCCGTCCGCGAAGTCCCAGATCTGTTCGTACAACTGGTCGGCGCTGAACACCTGCCGGGGCCGCTCCGCCAAATACAGGAACAGCTTGAATTCCTTCGCCAGGAACGGAATGCTCCGTCCGCGGGAGCAGACTTCGCAAGTGTCCCGATGGATGACCAAGTCATCGAAGCGGATAACTTCGCTGACGGCATCGGGCCTCGACTTGCGCAGATGCAGTTGTACCCGTGCGACGAGCACATCGGGCATGAACGGCTTCGTGACGTAGTCGTCGCCGCCGAGGGCAAGCCCATTCACGATATCCGCGGATTCCCACTTGCTCGTCAGGAAGATGATCGGCACATCGGATTGCTCGCGGATTCTCCGGCCGACGGTGAAGCCGTCCATCCCCGGCAGGATGACGTCGAGCAGGATCAAGTCGGGACGGTACGCCCGAAATTGGCGCAGCGCCGACTCGCCATCCGAAGCTTCAACGGTGCGATACGCATGATCCTGCAAATACATGGCGATCAGCTCGCGGATTTCCGCATCGTCATCGACGATCAAGACCGTATCTGGATTCATGTCTGAACCGCCTTATCGAATGGGATGATGAAGTAGAATGTACTGCCCGAGCCGTATACGCTTCGCATGCCGATTCTCCCCTGATGGGCCTCGACGATCGCCTTCGCGATCGACAGCCCCAGCCCGGTCCCCTCGGGCTGCTCGCCGCCCGGGTCGGCATCCTGGATCCGATAAAACCGTTCGAACAGATGCGTTTGATGCTCTTGGCGGATGCCGCAGCCGGTATCCCGCACCGATATGGCGCATGCACGGGCGTAAGGGAACAGACGACCGACGATATCGATTCGATCGCCTGTCTTCGTATGGGCCAGGGCATTATTCACGAGATTGGCGAATACCTGCTCGATGCGGTGGATATCTGCGAGCAAGGTATGCGCAGTCGCCGCCGTGTCCCCAGTCGCGTCCGCCCCCGTATCCGCACCCATATCCACAGCCACGTCCGTACTCGCATCCGTATTCGCATCCGCAACCTTCCAATGCACCGTCACCCGGCGATGCAGCATATCCCAATCGTAGGCACGGTGCAGCTCCCGGAACAGTTCTCCCACGGCCCAAGGGCGCATCCGATACGTCAACTGATTATGCTCCAGCTTCACCAATTGGCGCAGATCGCCGGTGAGCCGCTCCAGCTTCCGCGCCTTCCGGTAGGCGATCTCGATATGACGGGCGGCCTGCTCCTTCGAAGCGCCGTCCTTGAGCCTCTGCAAGTACCCGAGGATCGAGGTCAGCGGATTGCCCAGCTCATGCATAATATTCGAAAATAAATCCTTCCTCGCCTGCGCCGCTCTCGACAGCTTGTCATGCGACTTGCGCAAGGCGGCCGTCCGTTCTTCCACCAATATCTCCAGATTGCTGTTGACTGCGGCGAGTTCTCCGGACAATCGCTCGACTTCCCGGTAGGAGGAGGCGAATTTGTTCGCGAGCATGAACACCTGCGTGAACAGGAACAGGAAGAGGCCGAGCGAGACGAGATCGATCGTCTCGAGCAGAAAGTTATAGTACAAAATATCATTAAGCACCGCAGTCAGGAACAGGAAGCCGGCCAACAGATTCAGCCGTGCGCCGACGTACCGGCACAGCACCGCCCGCACCAGCCCGTACACGATATAGAGAACAAGGATGAGCAAGACCGATACGTAGACGTTCATCCACTCCGTATAGATCCTCGCAGGCAGCGCCAGAATTGGCAGCGAGATTCCGATCATGGCCAAGGACAGCCCGTAACTGATCGAGCGGCGCAGATTCCTTTCATACAGGTAATGGAAATAGAGCACAAGGAAGCTGATGCCGCAAAACACCGACAAATACTCGAGCTTCACCCCGATCTCCCAAGGGAACGCCGGAAACAGCCGATACGCCAGCATGTCGCCCGTGAAGACGGTCCGCAACGACAGCGCGAGACACGCGAGACCGAACATGAGCGTCGATCTCTCCCGGCGCACGAAATAAAACCCGATATGGTAGGCCGCGATCACGAGCAGTCCCGTGCCGATGAAAGCCTGGAAGAGCGTCCGTTGCTCTTGCTCCGCTGCGATCTGCTCGGAGGTGCCGAGCCGAAAGCCGTCCCAGATGCCGCCCTTGCGCTGGGAATAATTCGACACCTGGACGACCAGTTCAAGCTCCTGCCGGTCGGCCGTCAGATAGAGAGACCGGGGAAGGACGCCCGGCCTCATCTCGCCGGGGCCCGTGCCCGTCCGGCCGACGGAAGCTCTCATCTCGCCGTTGACATACAGGCGATACGCGGAGGCAATGCTCGGAATATGCAGACCAAGCGTGCGGCCAACATCGCGGTCGGATAACCGGATGCGCAGCCGGTAAGTGCCGTGTCCGCGATCGCCGATGTCGGGAGAAGCCTGCCCCCATGCTGCAGGTGTGCGAAGAGACATCGGCTCGGCAGCCGGAAAAGCGCCGGGTTCGTACAATTCTCCCCAGTAGAAGTGCCAACGGCCCTCCAGTCGGACGGGACCCGATTGTTCAAGGGCGGTCGAGCGAAGATCCAATAAGCCGTCCTCCGCCATCGGAGCGGCATATATCGCAGTCGTGGCACTCGTCAGAAACAGGAGCATCAGGAAACAACCCAGAAATCGCATACGATCCTGCCTCATCCATTCAGACGTCTTGATAAGGGTTTCGACACGTTCTGACAATTCCCTGCTAGTCCTGATCCGACATCGGGCTCCTCTCCGTATCGCCGGCCTCTACGCCCCCGGCAGCGCGCCGGTCTCCCGGACGCCTGCGGCGGAATCGAACTCCTTGACCGTCCCGGCCGCTTGCAATTATCCAGTAACAGATGCTCGTTAGCCGTCCACCCCGTGCCGTCCGAAGTCGGAGTCCATCGTACAATTTTCCGAGCCCCTGTCAGAACCCGGCCGGTCTCTTCAGGCGAAACGTGCAATCGGGACTGCCGCTCCATGAAATGGAAGAAGGAGCCGCCGCGGCTGCAGCGAGCTCCTTCCAATGCCGGGCTGTTCCTGCCATGCTGTCAGGCTGCCCTCCTGCCCTCCTGCTATGCTGCCCTCCTGCCGATGCCTGCCCGGACATCAATCCACGGCCCTGACAGCCATCCCCGGCGACAGCGACAAGCTGCGATACGCTGGCGCCAAATTCAGAACGAACGTGACTCCCATCAGGATGCCCAGCAGACCGAGCAGCAAGCCCGTCGGGTAATGGAACACAAACTCCGTGTCCAGCGGACTGGTTCCGGCCGATGCCAAACGATATATCCAGTACCCGCCGAGCGACCCGAACGCCCAGCCGCAAAGCAGCCCCGTCCAGCCGATCATTGACCCTTCGATAAGAAATATCGTCATAATATGCCGCTTGCTGATGCCGATGCAGCGCAGCATGCCGAGCTGCTTCGCCCGTTCCCGAATCGCCCGCATCTGCACGATCGCAAGCCCGACGACCCCGATCACCACCGATGCGATCATGAACGCGATATAGATGCCGAATGTGTGCCTGAGCAGCGCGGCTCTGGCTTGCTGATCGACACCGGGCGCCGTGAACGTATGAACCCCGTGGAGCAGGAACTGCTCCTCCACCTGTTGAACCTGCTCCAGGTCGGACAGATCCATGTCTATCAACGCATACCCGAGATTTTGCGTATTCGGCCATTGGAATCCGCGATCCTGATAGTCCTGATAGAAAGATGACGAGACCAGCATCGGATGGTAGTATTCAAGCCCGGGATCTCCCCTGAAAAAGCCGAGCACCTTCACCTTTCGTTGCAAGATGTCAGTCTCTCGATTCTCACTGAACGGGGGAGTAAACTCCGATTTCGGATAGATGTTCAGCAGCAATTCGTCTCCCGGCTTGATCGGCTCTTGCGGCAGGATGTTATACGCCCACCAATCTTCCGACCAATCCGACCGCCCCATTGCGAACAGTTCATGCAAGACGACCCCGTTCGGATCATCCTGCATCGCCTTCCATACATCCTCGTCTTGCGGATAGATGTCCATGCGGGATACGAGCGTCACGCCGGAACCGGCCAGAAACGAATTATCGGGCACATCGACGCTGAAGGCAATCTGCTGCTGCAGCACCCCGGGCATCTCGATATTCAGGCGGTAAGGCTCGGATAAATGCCAGCTTCGAATGGCGTCGCGCAGCTGCGGATTACTCTGAAGCAACTGGGCAATCTGCTGTTTGTCCGATTCATCCACATACGGAATATAGGCAGGATATCCCATAAGATTCGCCGATTCCGCTTCCTTCTCCATCTGCCCGATCGTCATGTTGCCGAGCGACAGTGCCAGCGTGATCGCCAGAAATACAAGCATGAACAGACAGGACACGGAGAAGACGCGGCGCCGATTTTGCAGCGGGAACCGCATCGCGAGCAGGACGGGAACCGCCGGCACTCCCGCGCGCTGCAGGATCGCCGTCATTCCCCGCTGCAGCCACTGAAGCCCATTCGCAAACAAATACAAGCAGGCAAACGGCGCGGCCAACCAATTGACCATGACGAGCAGGGCGGACAGCGGGAATTCCCTGCCAATCTGCTGTAAATGTCTCTCGGCGTCGCCGCTGAACAGCAAGTAGAGCAAATGGGCGATGATGCCCATCGACAGGGCAACCTTTGCTCCCGCCCTCCATGCGGCAGCCCGCCGCCGCTTCCCGTCGGATCCCGCCCGGCCGCGCAGCACGCCGACGATAGACAGCCGCGATATCGACCAACCCGCCGAGAAGGCGACCAAGGCATTCACGGCAAACAAGGCTCCCGCGGCGACCAGCACCTGCGGAATCGAAATGACCGGCACGATCGGCACTTCCAAAGCGGCGAACCGCTGCAGCGTATGCTGGTACAAGGCGCGGAACAGCTCGATGATGACATAGCCCAGGCCGCTGCCCAGCACCGTGCCGATCAGCGTCGCAGAGCCGTTCAGCAGCAGCGCCTCCGACAAGAAAATTCGGCGAACGTGCCGGCGGGAGAATCCGAGCGCGCGCAAGGCGCCGAATCGCATACGCCGTTGGTCGGCCAGCATTCGATACAGCTCGCGCATCAGGATCAGTCCGGCGGCGACGGCGATCATGCTGGCCGCGAGGAAGGTGCCTCCATAGCTCATTTGCGTATGCCGGACCGTCGTGACCGCCGCCTGCTTCGGCTCATTCACTTGAAAAGGAAGATCCGGGAAATAGACGGGAAAATGCGGCGTATTCAGCGAAATCGCCGGGCCGTCGGAAGCGAAGATGACATTGAAGGAAGCCTCGGACAACCCTGCCAGCCGCCTGGCCGCCGCCGGATGCATGAGAATCGTGCCGGAGGCGCGCCGCATGCCGCGGTACCCGGTCAATCCTTGTTCTTCCGCGATGGCGGCGACCTTGAATAACTGCGTCTCGTTGTGCGAATCGGCAATCCCGATCACGCCGCCCTCGTCCAGCAGAAGCTGATCGGCAGCAGGGCGGGACAGAATGACGCCTTCGTCCGTGATCCTCTGCCGAACAGGCGCCGGCAGCAGCGGCGAATCCGGATCGATGCCGATCACAAGCATGCCCGATGCCGCCTTGCCTGCCGCCGCTCGGTCTCCGTCATAGACGACAGGCGCGCTGTAGACGATGGCGGGATACGTATCCATGTTCGGCTTCAACCTGCGGGACAGTTCCCCGACTTCATCCGAGGTGAAGGAGACTTGCTCCTGAGCCGGCGTTATTTCCCAGTCGATGACGCCGTAATGCGCGCGCAGCCAGCTCATCCCGCTCTCGCTGAACGAACTGTAGAACACGACCGCGGCAACGGTCAGCATCACGCCGATGCTTCCGCCGAGCAAGGTCAGCATCGTATGCTTCTTTTGCGCCGACAAGTTTCGCCAGGCCATCCGCCACACGATCGCCGATTTAATCATGGTCCGCCCGGCCCCCTTCGTTCCGAATGCGGCCATTCGCCATATGAACGATGCGATGCGCCTGCGCGGCAACCGCATGATCGTGCGTGACGATGACGACCGTCGTGCCGTACAACTCGCTCAGCCTGCGCAGCAAGCCGACGACTTGCTCGGCGTTGGCCGTATCGAGCGCGCCGGTCGGCTCATCCGCCCAGATCACCCCCGGCTCGCCGGCAATTGCGCGGGCGATCGCCGTTCGCTGACATTGTCCGCCGGAGAGCTCGGACGGCAGCGCCTTCATCTTGTCGGCCAATCCGACATGTTCGAGCGCCATTGCCGCCTTCTTGTTTGCCGCCTTCTCCGTCATCCCTCTCGCCAGAAGCGGCAACGCCACATTTTCAAGTACGGACAGAACCTCGACCAGATGGTATTGCTGAAACACGAATCCCATGCGCGACAGACGGAAAGCCGACAGCTCCTTGTCTTTCAACTGGTGCAGCGCCGTTCCGTCGACCCATACCTCGCCCGCATCCGCCGGTTCGATGCCGGCCAGGATATGGAGCAGCGTCGTCTTGCCGCAGCCGGACGGGCCCATCACGGCGATGATCTCCCCGGGTTCGATGTGCAAAGACGCGCCACGGAGCGCATAGGTTGCCGAATTGCCTTCTCCGTAAGTTTTTCGAATATCGTTTGCAAGAATCATTGCGCTTATTCTCCCTTCCACGATCCTTGTAAACAGCATATCCGACGGATGTGCAATCCTTATGCAATCGATGTGCAGATCTTGTGCAGATGGAGCCGATGCACGCTAATCCTGCATGGCCGGCAAGCATACCGTGAACGTCGTGCCTTCCTCCCAGCGGCTATGAACCTCCACCCGGCCTCCGTGCGCCTGAACGAATTCCTTGACGATAGCCAGCCCCAGCCCCAAGCCGCCTGAGCCCGGGTTGGAGCGGTAGAACCGATCGAACACATACGGGAGCTCTTCCTCTTCGATCCCGACCCCGTCATCGGCGATCTCGATCCACAGCGTTGCCCCGTCCCCGTCCCGTACGGTCGCCTGAATCCGGCTTCGCGAATGATGCAGGGCGTTGGCCAACAGATTGATGACCACTTGCTGGATGCGCATTCGATCCGCGTACACGCGGGACGAAGCCGACGCGACCTGGAGCCCGAGGTCAAGATGACGCTCCTCCGCAGCCGGCTGCAGCGTGTCCATCGTCGATTGCAGCAGCTCGGCCAGCGAGAACCATGACTTGTTCAACTGCAAGTGTCCGGATTCCGCCAGCGCCAATTGATTCAGATCGTTGACCAGCTTGGACATGCGGACGATCTCGCCGTGCAGAACGGCGACCCGTTCGCCTGCCATCTCCTGGTTGCGGGCAAGCGCATGCTCGGACATCGCGCGAATCGTCGAGAGCGGGTTGCGCAGCTCGTGCGCTACATCCGCCACCATCGTGCTGCGAACGCGCTCGAGCTTGCCGATCCGCAGCCTGGCACCTTCCAGTGCGGCTTCCTTATCCCGCAGAGCTGCCTGGAGCGCCCCGTCGTTGCGGCGCACTCCTCGCAGAAGGCCATACAGCAGCGCCGCCCCGATCAAGAAATACGCAACGGCAAACAGAATCGCGCGCATCGAAGCGGGCGGTTCTGTGTCTGCCACCGCGAAATTGCCGACGATCCGGCCTTCGTGCAAGATCGGGGTAATCCTGGCGGGCAATGTCTCGCTGCCGCTTATTGCTGCATCGAATACAATCCGGCCGTCCGCATCCCGCACCCAAAGCGGCGCACCCGGCCCCTCCGCCCGGGCACGCGGCTCCCGATGACGCTCCAGCAGCGGCTCCAGCTTGTCCCACGCCCCGTATACTTCGTAATGCGCGGCCAGAAGCGCATCCCAATAGCGGATCGTTTCCGCTTGCCGCTGCGCATGCGCCCGCTGATCGAGTTGATGGGCATACCCGTACAGCCATGCCGAGCCGCCCAGCAGGAACAGAACTGCCGCCGCCCATAGCCGAACCCGCCTGCTACCCATTCGCACCCACTCCGAACTTATACCCGATCCCGAATACGGTGACGATATATTTCGGATCGTCCGGCGAATCGCCGAGCTTCCTGCGCAAATTCCGAATATGGGAATCGATCGTGCGCTCGAATACGACGAATTGCTCTCCCATCGCCTCGTCCATCAATTGGGAACGGGAGTATACGCGTCCGGGATGATTCGCCAGCGTGCACAGCAAGGCAAATTCTGTCGGTGTCAAAGCCAGCGGCCGCCCCTCCAGGAAGACCGCATGCTGCAGCGGTTCGATCCGCAGGTCGCCTCTGACCCAGACATCCGCGCCGGATGATGCCGCTGTCTGTTGCTCGCGTACGCTGCGGCGGGCCACTGCGCGAATACGAGCCGCAACCTCCCGCATGCCGAACGGCTTCACGATATAATCGTCTGCTCCGATTTCAAGCGCGAGCACTTTGTCGAACTCATCGGTCTTGGCCGTCACCATGATGACGGGGAGGGCATAAGTCTGGCGGATCTGCCGGCACAGCTCCAGACCGGACATGTCCGGCAGCATCCAATCGAGCAGCACGAGATCCGTCGGATGCTCCGCCAGGCACTGCAAAGTGTCTGAAGCCGACGCCGCCTCCCGGACAGTGAAGCCTTCCCCGCGCAAATAAGCCGCACCTTCCGCCAGCAAATGCTTCTCGTCTTCCACCCAGAGCACGTTCACCGGGTGATTCCCTCCCCTCGTACGCTGTGAAGCATCTCCTTCAGAAAATCATGCATCCGGTCCCGGGTATCCAGGTAATCCCGGTCGCCCTCCGATCTTCCCTTGTTGAAAAAACCGTGCCCCCTGCCCTCATAGGATACCAGCCTGCTTGTATTGCCGTGCTCCTGCAGCTTGGCGACGAATTCAACTGCATTGTCGTAGGGAACGGTCTGATCCGCAGTGCCATGAAACACAATTGTCGGGGGGAGTCCTTCGGTTACGTTATGCAGCGGGGACAGCTCCAGCTTCCGTGCGCCAAGCCTCTCGGATCCGAATCCTCTCTCGGAGGTGTCGCAAACCGGGTTAAACAACACTACCGCCTTCGGGATATGATGCACCGCAGGGGAGCCGGATACTCCGCCTTGCAGTATAGCCGTGCATGCCGCAAGGTGCCCGCCCGCGGAGCCTCCGGCAACCGCGATCCGGTGCGGGTCGATCCCGAGCTCGCGGCTGTGCAGCCATATCCAGTGCAAGGCATCCTTCGCGTCCTCCACGCTCTCGAAGGGAGTCGTGTTATGTTTGGAACGAATCCGGTATTCCGGCGTTGCGGCAATAAAGCCTTGGGAGGCGAGGAATTCGCTATGCGGCGCGAACTGTTCGATCGTGCCGCCCTGCCAGCCGCCTCCGAAATAAAATACGACAGCGGGGCGGCTTCCATGATCGCGGTCAGGCGGAAAATAAACCCGGATCGCCAGCTCCGCCCCATCGACCTGCTTGTAGATGTACTCTTCAGTTTTAACTGTCATCCTGATCGCATCCTTTACACCGTGTTTTGGCCGATAAACGCTTGGCGCCTGACCTGTCCATCTTTTAAATTGACGACTAAAATGAGAAAGGGATGAAAACCCGAATTCGAATGCAATGGACTCCATACTTCGATCCGTCTGCATGAGCTGCTCTTTTATAAATAGCAGTTTCTTTTTCGATACATATTGTTTTGGAGAACAGCCGTAAACTTTGGAAAATAGCTGAAGAATTCGATTGCGATGGATGCCAATTTGGTTCGAAATAAAAGTAATCGTAAAGGTTGGATCATGGATGGATTGAATAAGCCATTGCTCAATTTGGTTGGCAACCGTGATTTCATACAGATTTGCTTTTTGGTCGGACGAGCGGAGAGGTTCTTTATTATTTGCTATACAGGGGATTAATTCATTAAGGATCAACAATATGCAAGATTGGAATCCAAGTTGAATTTCCAGTTTGCCAGCGCTGCTGTTTACATTTGATCCAAGTAGATTTTGCAAGATGAATTGATCCAGCAGATTTATATATGTTGGGATTTTCGTGAGATTGGCCTGTTCTTTATTTACGAAGAAAGAGGTCAGGCTTTGCAATGTTTTTCGAAGTTGCGTCTCGTCGGTATCAAACAACAAACTCAAGTAAGTAAAATGGTTGCTGCCCCCATTCAATGTCTTGTGCTTAACGCCGGGAGGGATCAGAAGCCAGTCGCCGCCCTTGAATGAGACAGGTTGATCATCCAGCCACTCTGTCACCTCTCCCTCCCAACAATGAAGAAGCTCAAATGAGCGGTGAAAGTGACTGGGGCACTGCCAACCGGGTCCAACTACGCCGGCATGGAATCTGCGGATTGTAAAAGTGTTCGAAATGAAAGGCAAATCAACAATAGTCTCCAACTATAGACACCCCCCTACGCCTTATTATACCGTGCAAATGCTCAAATTGAAGGTGCTTTTTGCTATTTCAATCGGAGGGCTCGAATGAGAATATGGTATTGATTTCAAATAGCTAAATTGGAGGGCTCGCCATGCCCATAACTGTTGGATGCTTTGCTCTGGTCGATCCGTTCTCTGTGCTCGAGCATCAATTAAAACGAATTCGTGAAATGGGCTTTCGCTATGCAGACGTTACCGATAATCGCGATGGTGCGCAATTGGGCGTTGAATTCGGATTTGCAGCGACTGCCAGCCTGGATGGAAATCCGCACGACCTCAAACGGCAATTTGCGAAGGAGAATTTGGAGATTACGACCTTCTGTGCGCATGCCAATTTATTGGACCCAAGCGCGCCCTGGAGGTACGGTACGCAGCAAATCATCAAGGCGATTCGGGCATCGGCGGCCATTGGCGTAAAGTATGTGATTACGACAGAAGGAGAACCTTCCTCCGACTTTGGACGTCAGTTAACAGAGGACCAGAAGGTGTTTATGGTCATTGAAAAATTGTACGAACCGCTTCGCGTAGCCAAAGATCACGGTGTAACGCTATTGCTTGAGCCGCATGGCGAATTAACGGATTCCATTTCCGGCCTGGAGAAGCTGCTGCACGGACTCGGAAATCCTGATCATCTAGGCATTAATTTGGACACAGGCAATAGTTGGCTTGGAGGAGCGGACCCTGTGGAGATGACTCGTAAATTCGCCAGCAAGATCAAACATGTCCACTGGAAGGACCTTCCGGAGGACATGCAATCCATCCGCGGGACAAAATTTGGTTGCGGCATGAGCACGATCGCGCTTGGCACCGGGGCTATTGATATTAAAGGTGTGTATGAAGCATTGGTTTCGGCAGGCTTTGACGGGCATACAACGCTTGAAATTGCCGGAGATACGGCCGTACTTCAAAGCTATGAATATTTAAAATCCCTGGGGGCGGTTTAAAAATGAAGGCGTTTATGATGAGCGGCGGCAGTATGGTGGAAGAAACGACTGCCTGCCTGGCGCAGTATTTGCAAGATGACGGGTATGAGGTTGCGATTTCCAATTGCGAACAGGATCTGTTGAAGCCGGAATTCCGGGAATGCGATCTGCTTGTTTTAAATAGTTGTTTATATACGGGTTCGGGAAACTTCATGAACGTTGCGGAACGCGAAGCTTTTACAAGGCATTTTGAATCGGGCAAAGGTGTCGTTGTCATGCACAGTTCTATAGGAAATTGGGATGATTGGCCGGAATACATCGAATTTTCCGGTGGGAGATGGGATTGGGGACTCTCCAAACACACGAATCCCGATTTGTCGTTTGTCATCGAAACCACAAGCGATCATCCTATTTTGGCTGGCATTCCGAATTCATTTAGCGTTACGGATGAGATGTACTACAATTTGTCATTCTATCCTGGCAATCATGTGCTGGCGCATACTTCTGAAGCGTATGGCCACCATCCGATGGTTTGGTGGAGGACAAGCTTGAACTCGAAAGTGGCGGCGATCATGATCGGACATGATGAGCAAGCCGCGCGCCATCCCCAATACAAACAGTTATTTTTGAACGCATGCAAATGGACAAATGGGGGCGCTTAGGTGAAAACATATAAAGCGGCTGTTATTGGTTGCGGGAGACCTTCGCTTGGCGTCGACGCGAATATGCAGGGGTTTGCGATTGCCTATTATCATGGGGAGGCCTATCGGAATCATCCGCGTATCCAGCTTGCGGCTGCAGCAGATATTTCGGAGGAGAACGCAGCTTCGTTTGCTGAACACTTTGGCGTTCCCTCTACTTATCAGGACTATCAAGCCATGCTCGCCAAGGAAAAGCCGGATATCGTCAGCATTTGTACATGGCCGACCTTGCATAAGGAAATGGTTTGTCAGGCAGCGGCGGCAGGCGTTCGTATGATTTGGTGCGAAAAGCCGATGGCGGTTGGCATTGACGAGATGGATACGATGGTGCGTGTATGCCGGGAGCAGGGTGTTCGGTTATACGTGAATCATCAGCGAAGATACGAACGGCATTACCAGGCAACGAGACAAATGATAGATGACGGCGTTCTTGGAAGGATCGAAAGGCTGGAAGGATGGGTAGGCGCAGGGTGGGATTTAATGTCGTGGGGCACCCATTGGGTGGATATGCATCGGTTTTTTATGCACGATGCCGACGTTCAATGGGTGGTTGCTTCTGCCCCACATAGCGGACAGATCCGATACGGGCATCCCGTTGAAAAGCATATGCTGCTGCAGTTTCAATTCGTGAATGAAACGATAAGCCTGATCCACTTGGGAAATCATCTGGATTCCATGGGCGTGCGAGTGATCGGATCGGATGGAAGCGTCACTCTCAAAACTGGCGGAGATAAATTTGTCATCCAGCATCGAAGCCGCCCCGCAGAATTACATGCGAAATATGTGGAAGGCGTTCAGCCCGTCAACGGGATGGAAGCGGCATTATCAGACATCATCGAATCCTTCGAACACAATAAACCTGCTGAAATCGACGGGATTAACGGCTTGAGATCATCCGAAATCGTAATGGCTGCTTATCAGTCGTCGGTCAAGAGAGATAAGCTGGAAGTCGGACAACTGGATCGGACGTTTCATTTGCTTAATGATTACATTTGACAGATCGGAAAGCGTGAGACTTCGCGTCAGGCATTCAGCTCTTGCCCCAAACCAAATTATCCCCTGCCATGCTTATGGCAGGGGATTTCTCATAAAATGAAAAATCATCTATAATCCCCACAAAAAGCCATCCTCAAATGTGAGATTGAATTGGACATGACGAAAATAAACAAGGACTGGATAATTACACCAGTCCCCCAAGAAAAACAAAAACTGTTCATGCCGATAAAGGCATGTGCTTGCGAGCGTTTCGCTCTAGGTAGTCGCATGACACCACAGAGAATTTTAATTAGCAACTTTTCTCTGTAATATTTCAATCCAACGAATATAGCCAACTTGTACACCTGTGTCTTTTACGAATTCATTTGGATTCGATGGCACATCAATTGCATCTGAATAACCTTTTCCATACGCTCCACTACTACAGGGAACAACTAGTATAACGATCCATAAATAATGCAACTATATTCCCAAAAAAGTTTGTGGTGTAATGTTCATAGAACATTTCGACGGGAGAGATATCATGCCCTTCAGATCCAAGAAAGACGACAAAACCCGGTTGCAGCACCTCAGCTACTGCGAATGTGGTCCCTAACCCGACAAAACCCGGTTATAGCATCCCAGCGACTGCGAACGTGGTCCCTAACCCGGCAAAACCCGGTTACAGCACCTCAGTCACTGCACACGTTGTCTCTAACCCGGCAAAACCCGGGTGCAGAGTTTGAGTAACGTTACTTAAGGATCGTTCTACTAGAACCCGCGTCTTGCGATTAGTTAAAATAATACAAGGATGCTCGTATGATGGCTCATTCTTAAAATTTGAAGCTCCTAAATCAACCATCACAATTGACCCTCTAACACGTTTTTGAGTATTTTGATACATATGATTGTGTATCCATCTGTCTTTAAATAGTATCCAATTGGACATGGTGTAACTATCAAGTGCTCCAATAAAATCGATCAAATTCCAAATCTTTAATTTGAAAGCATCATAAACATCTGTTACGGAACTTCCTGGAGTTGTCTTAGCATTGGCTTTTCTCGCTAATATTTGCAACTTATTTCTATCCAAATTAAAGCTCAAACCTCATCCGTCCTCTCCACATTATACCATCGTATCAAATATTTATACATATAATGGAATATCCCCTTGCGAACGGATGTTTTATTTTGGGATTCTATTGTTGATATTGGAAACCACCATCAAATACACGAATCAAGAGCCGGCCCAATTAATTATTTGTATGCCGAGATCGAACTGGGCAAGGGCAATAACAAGCCTTTTTACAAGTTAATCTTACACCCAGACTTCGCGCTGTCGATCGCGCCGAGAACCATGGACATGCTCTTGATGTTGTCGCGGCAATCCGTCTCGGCCGGGCGGCCTGCCTCGATCGCGGCGAACATCTCGTCAAAACAGCCTTCGTGGCCGGAGCGGCCTTGCCAATTCGACGATGCTTCCACGCGTTCATACGCGTAGCTGAACTTCCCGGATTGATCGCCTGCGCCGATCACTTCGGCATAAGGGGCATTCCTCCCGTCCCAGATCGCCGTTCCCCGTTCGCCGTTGATGCGCCATTGGGACTCCCAGGAAGTAGGCGACCCTTCGGCGCACCAGGAGCCGCGATAGGTGAAGACGGAGCCGTCCGACATCTCGAAGATGCAGACGGCTGAAGCGTTGCCCGCGTACCAGGAGCCCGGCGGGTTGAATTCATGACAATAGACCGATACCGGGTCGGCGCCTGTGATAAAGCGGGCCTGATCGAAGGTATGGATTGCCATGTCGAGAATGAGCGGGCTGTCCATCGCGTCGCGAAACCCTCCGAAGTGAGGACCGAGGAAAAAGTCCGCACCCAGGTAGCCAATTTTGCCGATCGCTCCATCGTTCAATAGGGCGCGAAGCGCTCGTATTTGAGCGTTGTACCGCCGGTTCTGCATAACCGAATACGTTCGGTCCGTGCGGCTCGAGATCGCGATGATTTCGCGTCCTTCCGCCATCGACTCTGCCATCGGTTTCTCTCCGAACACATTCGCCCCCAGTTGCAGCGCGGTTGAACAGACTTGGAAGTGACTGGACGGAATGGACACGTCGAAGACAAGATTGGTTCCAGTCTTCCCGATTGCTTCTGTTAAATCCGTGTAGATACCGCAAGTCAGGCCGTGGCGATCCGCCAACGCCTGTGCGAACTCCGGCTTGATATCCACGAGCCCGACGATCGTCGCATTCTTCCGCACGACGGCATCCTTCACCCAGGTGTTCGCCATTCCGCCGCAACCGACGACCACGATTCGATATTCCTTCATACGGGATATACCCCTCCTGTCAGGATTCCCATCTTCAAATCGGATTCGGCACATAGTCGCCGCCGCGGCAGCGCTTCAAATAGTTCAGCGCATGCACTTGCCCCGTCATCTCCAGCTCGCCCCGATACACCGGATCGTGCCAGCCTTCGATGTCTATCGTCCCCGCGTACCCGGCCTGCCGCAAAATCGTGATGATGTCCGACCAGTTCGTATCCCCGAATCCGGGCGTACGATGCCAGACAAACGGCTGCGGCCCGTGAATGCCGTGCTCCCGGACGATATCCCAAGCGATGGAGGCGTCTTTGCCATGCACATGAAAGATCTTGGGCGCCCACTTCCGCAGTTGCGGAATCGGATCGATCAAGCTCACCATCTGATGGCATGGCTCCCATTCGAGACCGATATTGTCCAGCGGCACGCTGTCGAACATCATCTCCCAAGCAGCCGGGTTATGGGCGATGTTCCAATCTCCGGTCTCCCAGGTTCCGCCCATATCGCAGTTCTCAAAGGCCAGCCGTACGCCGCGATCCGCGGCTCGCCTTGCCAAATCTCCGAACACTTCGGCAAATCGCGGAATCGATTCGGCAATCGGTCTGTTCGGCAGACGTCCGGTGAAGCCGGACACCAAATCCGTGCCGAACAGATGGGCATGATCGATCAGCCGTTCCCAACTGGCCAGCGTATCCGCATTGTCGCCTGCGCCCGTAAGCGGATTGCCGAAGACGCTGAGCGCCGAAATCACGATACCTTGCTCTTCCAGGATGCTGCGCAAGCGCTTGGCCGTCTCGACCAAATTCACCTCGCCGGTGGATTGCCAGAACGTCAAGTTAAACGACTCGAATCCGTGTGCGGCAATTTGCGGAATGACGCGAATCGCGTCTCCGCCGCCGATCAATGTGCCGATCCGGATACTCGTATGATTGCCGACCAATGCATTCACTCCTATTTGAAGCAGAATGGACTTTACTTATAATTGTATCGTTTGCTCCAGGACGCTGAAGCCGGTCGGCCGTACGACAGCTATGGTCAATCGCAGGCTCGCAGCAACCAAATCTGTCACGATGAACTCTGCGCTCTCTCCCGGCGCGAGGTCCGGCATGCTCATGATCTTCTCCGTCCGGCCGCCGTCCATCTGCCGAACATGAAGATGATAACCGGACACTGTGTAGCTCGGTATATCGCTCCGTACCCGCAGCGTACAGACCAGGCTGTCCTCCGAAGTTCTGCGAACGTCATCAAGCAGCACCGGCGAGGAGATTTCGCGGAGCACCTCGTAGGAGGGGTTTTTGTCGCCGTACAGGTTTGTAACCCCATGTACGCGCTGGCGCATTCTGCCCGACCCGAATTCGCCTCTTTGCGTCCGATAATCGTTGAGACTGAAGAAGATCAACCCCGCAAAGCCCGGGTATTGCCGATACAGCTCCGTTTTCTCCCGCAAAATCTCGATTCTTCCCGGGTCCCCTCCGGAGAAGTTCGGCTCGCATAATCCGTATTCCGAGATCACAAACGGCTTATCCGGATACGTTCGAAAAATATCCTCAATGACCTCCCGATTGTCGAACCCCTGCTGCCACGTGCCGATATAATCGTTCCACATCAACAGATCGCCGACGCTGGCCGTATCCCGGGCAGGGTTCTCGTGGAAGGTATTGCTCACATAGTTGATGATGCGGCCGGCATCCAGCGACTGCATGTAAGCTTTCAGTTCCTTCATATAATCAGATGTCTGCGAAGACTGGCCATTCAGTTCGTTGCCCATGCCCCACGCGAAGATGCAAGGGTGGTTATAATGCCTGTGAATCATCTCGAGCGCGTGTTGCCCGGAGATCGGCATGAACGCCTTGTCAGGCTCCATCGGCTTCTGCCAGTGGGGGATTTCCTCCTGCACGAGAATGCCGTTGCGATCGCACCAATCCAGCAGTTGATCGTCTTGCTGCCAATGAAATCTCGTGAATACGCAATTGACGTCTTTCAATTGTTCCAGGGAGCGTATCTGATCCGCCAAGGATTCCGCCATGCCGACATCGGGCCGGGAACCGGGCATCCATTCCACGCCCATCAGTCGCACCGGTTCACGGTTCAGCAGCAATTGATGGCCCGACGTTCTGATTTCGCGAAAACCGACAGAGGTGGATACTTCGTCGGAGAGCTCTCCGTTGTGTTTGACTTTTACATTGACTTCATAGAGATGAGGGCGATCAAAATGCCATAAATCCACCGAATCGAGCCGTATGCCCGAAATAGGCAGACGATCGGCTGTGCGGTACGGAAACTCATATGTTCCGGACCATAGACAGTCTCCGCTTCTGAAAATGGCAACTTCTACGGCCAGTCTTTGCTCCATTGCCGGTTGACGCAGTTCATGAATAGGAGCGCATAGAACTACGTTCATGGAAACTTCGCCGGGCAGGCGGCCGTCCGCTTCTTCCTCGAATTTCGGTATCGCATCGACCGTAACGTAATCGATGGCCGGCTCCCCGGTCACAAGCAAGGATACGCCGCGAATAATGCCCCCATCGTCCGCCCAATCGAAGCTGTTCGTGAACGGCAGCGCCTGTTCGCTGTTGGCGTTGTCAACCGACAGAACGAGCAGATTGTCCTCTCCATAACGTATGGCTGCCGTCAGATCCAATTCGAATACGGTATAACCGGAATGGCCATGCGAGCCGATTCGCTGTCCGTTCAGCCAGACCACAGCATCCCGGTAGACGGCTTCAAAGCGAATGCGGACGCGGCGGCCCTCCCACTCCTTCGGCGCTTGCAAACAATACGAATACCAGCATAACCCCCGATATTCCTGCAGGTCTTCCTCCACATTCCAGGTATGGGGGACCTGAATCTCGCGCGGAGAATTCGGTCCTTGCACCTGCCAATTCGCCTCTTGTCCCATTCGCTCAGGGTCCGGCTGGAATCCCCACAATCCGCTTAGTTGCCTAACCATTCGACCTCTCAATATTTCCGGCCTCCATCATTCGGTAAAATGTTTACAAGCGAACGGAGAATTTTCGCCAAGTGCTCCCCCATGACGGCATGCCCATAATCGGAAGGATGGATCAGATCCTGGGTAAGCCCGGATACGCTTGTCAGAATCTCGCTGCCTTCCAGCAAATGCACATTCCCGCCTTGCAGGCCACCGACAATCTCGCGGAGGATGCCGTCGAAGGCTCGTTGCCGGACGCCTGACGTGCTTGGCGCAAGCTCATGTGTCTCCCCATTCGGGTAGGAAGTAATGACCGCAACGGTCTTTCCGGGATGCAGCCCGGCAATGCGATGGATCAGATAGGTCGCCCGCTCGCGGAATTCCTCCTCCGTAAACCCGCTGCGCATATTAACGCCAATCTCCAGTGTCGCCAGATCCCAGTCGCTGCGCTCCGACAGAAAGTCGGCTATCTCTGGTTCGCACAAGCAAGCGCCGCTAAGTCCCGCATTGAGTACATCGACGCCTAACCGCTTGGCTGCCTGCTCGACATAGGTGTTGGCTTGATGCGTGGCATGCGCGCTGTGCGTGATCGAAGACCCATAGGCCAGCCATCGCATGGCCGGAATTTCGCTTGGTTCAGGAGGTCGGCAGTCCGCCCCCAAGGTGTCAACGCCATGGAATACGGCATGATACCTGCCGGTCATCACGCGCCATACGCCGGGGGCGAACCGCATGTTCCGCCAGAACGCCGGCTGCAATCCGGCGAGCGCGGGCGGAACTTCCAGATGCAGCATATGAATGACTCCTTGCTTGAGCGAATGCTTCGAATGAAACAAATCCCCATAGAACACCAGAACCTCTCCGTCGGCGTCCATCGCGGACAAGGATACGCGCACTTGCGGCGAATCCGACACGAACCGAATCTCGCAGCCGCTTGACTGCTGCGAGACGAACCGCCCTCTCGGGCTCAGCCCGCTCCGTACGCGCTCGGGAAATCGCTGCAGCCCGATCCCCGGATAAAACTCTCTCGTTTCGAGCTCCGTCACGTTATGCAATTCAATATTTTTATAAATCATGCCAGATTCTCCCCCAAAGCTGCTTCACGTCACTTGCTTCAATCGGTCTTCCAATCGACCGCCACCACATCGACGAGCGAAGATCGCCAGGACTCGGGAACGACAATCGTCAGCCGGTCATTTTCGCAGACTGTCTCCAGCGGACCGCCTGTACGCAACAGCGTTGCCCGAACAGGCGCAGATGGCGGCTGTTCGAGCACAATCCGCCCTTCATTTCCCGGAAGCAAGTGAAAGTACCAAGTTGACGATCCGCACGTGGCCGGAACGTTCGACAGTTCCGGATACGGCCCCGCTGTCGCCTCGTAGATGGCTTCGCCGCTGTGGCGCAGCCATCCTTGCAGCTCGGCGAACCGGGCCGGGACATCTTCCGGCAGACTGCCATCGGCTCTCGGCCCGATGTTCACGAGGAAGTTTCCTCCCCATGCGCGCACCTGGGACAAGATGGACAGCATCCACGATGTCGGCCGATACTGTTCGTTCGAGCGGATATGCGCCCACCAGGGCCCTTCCGCCCAAATGTTGCAATGCTCCCAGCGGTCCTGCGGGCGTTCTTGCGGCAGACGACATTCCGGCGTCGCAAAATCGCCGACTCCGTGCATACGGGCATTCACAAGAATGCCCGGCTGAAGCGCGCGAATCTCTTCGATCGAGATCGCTTCCCCCACTTCTCTTCCTCCGTCGAACCATAACAGATCGATCTTCCCGTAGCGGGTCAGCAATTCGATAATCTGTTCCCGAACATAGGAGAGAAACGCCTCTTGCCAGCCATCGGGTTTTGGCGGCAGTGCAATCGGTTCGTGCCGCAATCCATAGTGAGCGCGATCCGCGAAGGACTGCGCGCCGCTGCCGGCCGCGCTGCCGTAATGAAAGGACATATAGTCGCGATTATAGTGCCAATCAGGCGGCGAATAGTAGAGCCCGACCTTGAGACCGCTGCGGCGGCAGCCCTCGACGAATTCAGCGACCAGGTCTCTGCCGCCGAGCGCGAGCTTCGTATTGAACTCGCAGGTATCGCTCGGCCATAACGCAAACCCGTCGTGATGCCGCGTCGTAAAGACAGCATAGCGGAAACCTGCTTCAGCCGCTGCCGGCAGCCACTCATCGACAACACCGGCTGGCGGCTGAAATTGTCCGGCCAGCTCAAAATACGCCTCGGGCGTCATCGTTCGTTCTTCCCCGATGGCCGTCTCCCAAGGCTTGCCGGCCATCATTCCCCAAGACAGATCCACTTCGCCATTGACGGCCGAGATGCCCCAATGAACGAATAATCCCAGCGCCGCCGTATCGAACCATTCCGTATCCGGATGGCGATTGGGAACGAACGCTGCCTCCCCGGCTTCGGAAGCGGAGGCATGACCGATCGCGGCGTGCTGCAACGTTGCGGCATCCGCGATCGGCGCCGAACGGTCCGCCGCTGCCCCCGCTGCCGCTGACGGGCGGTCTGCCTCCCCTCTTGCTCCCGCTGCCGGATACTCCCCGGAAACGAACGGGTCCTTCGTCTCCTCCATCCATTGCCGAAGCTTGCCTTCCAGCTCCTGCCTGATCTCGCGACAGGAATCATCGTCGGCACGATTGCAATGCTCCCAGGGATCCAGGTACAGATCGAACAACTCCATGCGGCCCAGTCGGCGATCGTAGAATCCGTAACGATCCGCCGCCAGGCTGGACCGGCCGGCCTGCCGGATGATCGGCCCCGTCTCATGATGCCTCATGACCAGCTTATACCTGTCATTGCGGATGCAGCGCAGCGGCTCCGTCACCCCGCAGTGCTCCGTCTGCTCCGCATAGATCTCGGTATGGATCCGCGACGTTTCTCCCCGGACCAACGGCATCAGGCTTGCGCCGCGCAGCCAAATCTTTCTCTCCCACCCGAGCAGCTCGCAGAGGGTCGGGTAAATATCGAGCTGGGACACAAGGCTGTCCAGCACTTGGCCGCCTTGAAAGCCGTGCGGGCCGCGCATGATCAACATGACGCCTATACCCTGATCGGCGAGCGTCATCTTGCCGCCGGGAAACTCGATGCCATGATCCGATGTGACGATGACAAGCGTATTGTCTTCATAGCCATAATGTTTGAGTGCATGCAGTACCCTGCCCATGTACTCATCCATGAGTCTGACACCTTCATGATAGCTCGCCATTTCCTTGCGGATTTCCGGAAGGTCCGGCAGAAACGGCGGGGGAGCGACATACCGGCTATCCAGTCTGTCCGGATCGTAATATCTGGTTTTGCTGAATCGCTCTCCCTCTGCACCAATCCCCAGCTCTTCTCTCCCAAGATTGTTGCGGTGAGGTTCATCGATGCCGACCGAGAGGAAGAACGGCTTATTCTTCCTCTCTGCCAGATAACTCTCCACCTGATTGATCGACTCCGGATAGAACTCTCCTTTCTTCAACCTGTCTTCATTCAACAGTCGTTGATAACCCAGATCTTCCCGCAATTGCCGCTCGCCAGTCCCGGTCTCATGCTGGACGCCGGCGAGCACCGTCTCGAAGCCCGCATCGGCGAGCGCACGCACAAGATGCTTGCCATAGTCGTCGAACGCCCATCCTTGCTTTCCCCCCGGAAGGCCGTACATGCCCAGCTCATGGGGGTACTGCCCCCCCATGAGCGCGGAGCGGCTGGGCCCGCAGGTAGGAGCGGCCGCGAATGCTTGGCGGAACAGTACGCCTTGCCGGGCAAAATCCATCAGGTTGGGAGTGTGCACTGGAAAGCCGTAAGGCTGCACATAGCGCCCCGCATCATGGGCATGCATGTATACAATATTCATCCGGTTCGTTGTCATGCTCACTTCTCCTTGCACCTTCCTCTGTGACTTGATCTCTCGTAGCCTATTCGGTTTTTCAGGTCATGCCTTTCTTCTGCTTAGGATATCAGTTGCCTCCGTGCCCGTTGTTGCCATGCCCGTTGTTACCGTGCCCATTGTTTCCATGTCCATTGTTACCGTGCCCATTGTTACCGTGTCCGTTGTTACCGTGTCCGTTGTTACCGTGTCCGTTCCCTCCATGCCCGTTGTTTCCATGTCCATTGTTGCCGTGCCCGTTATGTCCGTCCTCTTCCGCTGTTCGGCTAAGCATTGCCGCAGGAATCGCTTGCTCCGACATTCCTGGCCCGGAGATGGTGAGTTCCGGCGTCACGCCTTCCCAGATCTTCGGCATCAAACCCTGCACGTTTAAATCCGCAGGCGTTGTTCCGCGATAATCGACATATCGTATGCGAATCGGATGCTTTCCGGCCTCCAGCGCGATCGACCAAGTGCCGAAGCTCTGCCGGCCCGTGTTCGGATACCACTGTTCGTCGCCAATGAACAACTGGAGGTCATATCCGGACATGATGTTCGGATACAGCCACTCGTGCGGAGCACGGAAGGTATAGACGCCGCTCGCAGGCACATCCAGCCATCCGCTGTATTCGAAGGCATAGACGCCATCGGTGGACTTGGCAGAGAAATCGAACAGCCCTGATGCAGCGCCGGTTGCGATCGGAACCGCGCGATCCATGCGAAACATTAAATCCTTCCAGTCTCCCTCATAATAGTTGTAATCGAGGCCGCTTGTCGTCACGGGTTCCGCCGCGGCACGCAGCGTTTGCTTGGTAAATTTGGCCGTGCGAATCGAACTGGCCTCCGTACCGCTTACCGTAATCGGCACCTCCGTTACACCCTCACGGAAGGCGCGCGCCTTGATCGTTGTTGTGTCCGTTAACGTAATCGGACCGTTGTACAACTGCGAGGACGGGGTCGGATCGCTGCCGTCAAGCGTGTATCGGATGGCGGCATCCACCGTGCTTGTCGTCATCGCAACCGTTACGGAATCGATGAACACATCTGCACCCGGCGTAATCGCCACTTCACCGACAGGTGTGTTTATTTCTCCAATTCGCTGCATCGCGCCATTGCGTATTTCGAATTCGAAGCTGTCCGTCTGCGCGTTATCGATGACGCCCATCGCCATGCCGTGCATGGATCCGTCCAATTCAGTTACCAGCAGCAGCGCTTCGCCCCGAATGGACGCCGAGCCGATGGTCAACTGCTCATCCTTGTCCGCCGCAGCCTGATATTGCACGAGTTTGCCGTCCGGCATGACCGCTTCGAAGCCGGCAATGCCGTTGCCGTTCAGCGGAGTAACGGCAAGGTCCTCATCCTGCGCAGCGCTTCGCGGATAGACGACGGAAACGAGCGCTTGATCGCCTATACCGGAGAAGGAGGCGCTAAGCCGATAGAAATCCGACACCTTGGTCGTATTGCTGGATTCGATATCTTCTACCTTCCCGAAAGTCGAGATGGGCGCAGAACCAAATTGATAAATCGACAGATTGCCCATGTTTTCAACCTGTGTCTGTGCAGTATGCATGGCCGCTGATTTCGAATCGATCGTCTCCAGATCGATCAGCCCCGGATCGAACGCCTTGTAACCGCTGGCGCGCTGCGCAACCTCCAATGACGGCAACCGCAAATCCATGCGATATTCATGCATGTCCGTGCCGTCGCTGATCATCCGATCCGTCACGATCCACAGCCCGAGACCTCGCAACAGGGTCAACATACGCTGATGCGCGACATCGTCAATACCGTTCACATCCCCGTAATGCCTGTCATACAACCCTTCGGTGAAATTGAAGCTGTCCGATTCGTACCATCTCAGATTCGCCGGTTCATCCCAATTCGAGACAAGCACTTGTCTGTGATCCCATGTGTCGATGCCATAACTGTCATTCTGCGAGAGGCCGTCAACCAACACGGGGCTCGGATTGTAGTCGTATGCGCCTACTTCGCCGACGACCAGCATATCCTGTCCGAAGGCGCGAAGCGCCAGCACATTGTTGCCCTGGTTGGTATGATAGCCATAATTGCCCGTATGGCTGGAGCTGAACAGGAACGCCTCTTGACTGTCCCGTTCCCAGCTTTCCTTCACAAACGAATAACCGCCATAAGGAAACCACTCCGAATTGAAAGCAGGAGCCGGACCGCTCTCATCCCCGGAAGCAATCGCCAGAATCGCTGCGATATTCGGATCAGCCAGCGCTTCCGGAATCGCGTCTTGCAGCAACACCTTCACCTCATTAAGCCAATCGCGCATATCGATGCGAAAGCCTGACGGATACAAGCCTTCCGCCGTCAAGGAATGCGCCATCAACTTGGCTCTGGCCATCAGGCGAGCCTTGACCTGGTCTTCGCGATCAGCCGGCATCAGGTCGGGGCGCAGCGCCTTCACCACATGATAGGCCAGCCCGGCGCCGTATCTGAGATCCTCCCGATTATAGGAGATGGATTGTTCTGAATCCGTGCCATCCGGCATCGAATTTGTCGTACCGTAATCCTCCATCCGTCTAAGCCCTTCGCGCAGATAAACCGCACTGTCCTTGAATTCGCTAAGCAGCAGAGCATCCATGATCACGGAGGTGAATAGACCCGTCGTCCAGTTCTGCGGATTCGAACTTGCGTATACGATCGATATTGGCGGGTATTCCTGCTGCATCTTGAGCAGCACGCGGGCCAGCGTAGCCGCGGGAAGTCCTTCTCCGTCTTCCGGCAGGTGCGCGGCGAGCAAGCGAAGCTGCTTGAGCAGATAGACGACGGCTTGCGCTCCTGATTGTTCATTATTCATGATTTGCCCCGGCAGAATAGAATCGTAGCCGATCGCATGCAGCGACCAGTCGTCGATGAACTCCGCCCACTTATCCAGGAACGACCAATTGCCGGAACTGTTGAATTTGCTCAACAGCGGGTAGAACTGACCAATATGCCACATGTATTTGTTCTTCTCGAATTCAGGGCTTGTTACGGGAGCTTCGGGCAGCCAGTTCGTCCTTCCCGGCTCGCCGATATCCATCTTGTTAGTGCCAAACGTCAATACGTCATACAACATCTCATCGGGCATCGAGTCCCCGCCTCCGAGGTAGAAGGCAAGCAACCCATGGTTCCAATTGAAGTCGTTCTGTCCGCGCAGTTTGTTGAGAAAATAACGCCGGAACTCGGCAAGCGCCCCCTCGTAATCTTCATCTGCGATCAGTTGCCGGAAATCGGCCAGCACAGCAACCGACGGATCTAATGCGTCAGCAAGTTCAAGTGCCAGATTCTCGAGATTGGCCGGCGTATTGCGATCGTTAAATTCAGCTTCCTGAATGGCTGCATTCGTCGGCTCAGGCGTCGTTACATCAATTGTATAAGCCGGTTTCCTGATCCCGTATTTCACGCTCTCAAGCTCATCCAGCAAATCTCCATCCTGGATGGGATCGAACAGCGAGGGATTCCCGGATATTACCCACAGATTGCGAGCGACATCCTGATAGAGCGACTGTCCGAACGCCTGGACAATTGCGTCGACCGGCACAAGCAGCGCGTTAGGTCCCTGTACGGCCGCATGATCGAGCGCAACGGGCGAGCCGTTCACCGTCATGGTGGAGAGGCCCTCTTCGATCTGCACGTTCGTTGTGCCGTTGCTTACGGAATACACCGTATGCGAGACGTCCCACGAGCCTGTCAGTCCCATATGCAGACTCAGGAATTCCACCGGCGCCATGGCAGTGCCTTCCATCCATTCCGGGCGCACCTCGGCATGATCGGCAGAGATCGGCTGACGACTATTGTCTACGTACCCATTCGCCTGATTGGGATATAGCACGATCGAATCATTCAAGCGTTCTTGCAATGCGGCGGAATAGTAGCGGGTATTCTCCCGAATTTGCGACATCAAGTTGTTTATCTGGGTTGCGATTTTCTCATCCGTATTTCCGTACATCCTCAAATCATCCATATAAAGCGCTGCAGCGCCGTAACTGGCAGCCTTGCCGGAGATTCTGGCGAATGTCGATCTGATGCCCTTCGAGTAGTCGATCGGCTGGCCGAAGTAGTCGGTAATGGGCAGCTTTCTCCCGCTACTCTGTTCAACGATTTCTTTGAAATCGTCATCGATGATATAGATGTCATAGGTGCCTGAATCCATATGCAGCACGGTCATGATCCGATACCATCGATCGCTTGCGATCACGCCTGGCGCCAATCGTTCTTCCTCTCGGCTTCCGTTCTTGTTTACATATACCCCTGGCGCATTCCCCGGGCCTTGCACTCGGAACAGATTGACAGGCTGGTTGCCATCCTCTGTCCGAAACATTTGCAGGTAAATGAGCCCTGTCCCCGCCCCTTCAAAGCGCAGCTTCATCTCATAGACGAGCGTGCCCGTCAGGGCGGGATCAAAGTTGCTGCCGTTGTTTGAAAATCCACCAGTATCGGCCGTACCGTACGTCATCTTCGCTGTTAAATTGTTTGCATCAACCGGGTCCGCAGCGACCCTGACATCATAATTCGCTTGATCATACAGGATGTTGCCAATCGAGAGATCCTCGTAGTCTTGCCGAATATACTCATTATTGATGATTACGCCAAGGGCATCCAGCCGCACCAGCAGACCCGCTGCGTCTAAATCGTCCGGCAATTCGGATAGCTTGGCATACGCGAGCAAGGCATCGGCTTCCAATCGGCTTGCTTCCGCAGCGGATACGGCAGCCTCCGCCTCCGCCAGCATATCCGCCCTCAGATTGGTCAGCCTGGCCTCCAATGTCGACTTAAACGGCCCGGCGTCCAGCTCCGCCGTCTTCGCATCCGCATATTGAATATCCGTCCTGCGGCGAGCGATCTCAGCCTGTTCCACCAGGAACTCCGCATGGTCGGCATCCGTCATGCTATACACGAACCTGTCGTCGTAATAAGTGGCGGCCGTAACCGTCGTTGAACCGCTATGTCTGCTGCTCAATGCTGTGAATCCTGCTGTGTAGTCGATGGCACTTCCGCCAACCGTAATCGGCAGCAATCGCTTCACGTCCCCATACAGCCGATTCCCGTCTTTATCGAATAAATAGATGTCAAACGAAGCCGTCTCGGTATTCAGCACCGTGCGAATGGAATACCAGGTGTCTGATTGCAGCATGCCTGCCGGAAGGACATTTTCTTCTCCGCTTCCGCCAGCTTTGGTAATATATAACCCCGGATTCGCGCCAGGATGCTGCACTCGCCACATCGCCACCAATTTGCCGGTCTGGGTTCGCATATACTCGGCAAAGTACATACCGCCGCTTCCGCTGCCTTCGAGCCGAACTTTCTCATCGAATACAATCGTGCCGGTCAAGGCAGGGAAGTTGGCGCCGGGCCCGAAGCCCGTCGGCGCAATGCTTCCATATAATTGTCTGGCCACATGATTGCCGGAGTCTGCCGGATCCTCCTGCACCGTAATATCATAATGGTTAGACGTGTAAATGGGATCGCCAATCGAACCGGATTCAAAGTTCTCGTAAACGGCGGTCGTCACGCCTGGCTCCGTCTCCGGCACACTCATTTGCGACAAAATGTCACCGATCTGGGTTGCGATTTCTTCCTCCGTATTTCCGTACATCCGCATATCGTCCATATACAGCGCTGCCGCGCCATAGCTGGCTGCCTTGCCGACCATTCTGGCGGCTGTCGATCTGACGCCCATCGAGTAGTCGATCGGTTGGTCGAGGTAATCGGTAATGGGCAGCTTCCCCCCGGTACTCCGATCCACGATTTCATTGTGATCGTCATCGACGATATAGATGTCATAGCTGCCCGAATCCATATGCAGCACGGTTATGATCCGATACCATCGATCGTTGGCAATCGCGTCCCCTGCCAATCGTTCCTCGCTTCGGCTGCCGTCTTTGCTGTTCACATATACCCCGGGCGCATTCCCCGGACCGTTCACACGGAACAGCGTGACGGGCTTGTTGCCGTCCTCTGTCCGGAACATTTGCAGGTAATACATGCCGCTCCCCGACCCTTCGAAGCGCAGCCTCATCTCATAGACAGCCGTTCCCGTCACAGCGGGATTAAAGTTGCTGCCGTTGTTGGCAAATCCACTGGTATCGCTCATACCATAAGTCATCTTCGCCGTTAAATTGTTGGCGTCCGTCGGGTCCGCAGCGACTCTGACGTCATAGTTTGATTGGTTATACAGGATATCGCCAATCGAGAGATTGTCGTAATCTTGCCCAATGTACTCGTCATTGGCATTCACGTCGAGTGCGTCCAGCCGCGCCAGCAGATCCGTTGCGTCCACATCGTCCGGCAGCTCGGATATTTTGGCGTAAGCGAGCGAGATATCGGCTTCCGATCGGCTCAATTCCGCGGCGGCAACGGCAGCCTCTGCCTCTGCCAGAAGCATATCTGCCTTCAAAGTCGCCAGCCTGGCTTCCAATGCCGTCTTCAACGCTCCGGCGTCCAGCTCCGCTGTCTTCGCATTCGCATATTGAATTTCCGTCTGCCGACGGCCGGTCTCGGCCTGTTGCACCAGGAACTCCGCATGGTCGGCATTGGATACGCTGTACAAGAATCTATCATCGTAGTAAGTGGCTGCAGTACCGGTCGTGGAGCCGTTATGCCTGCTGAACAGCGATTTGAATCCTGCCGAGTAGTCGACTGTTTTAGTGGCAATCACAATCGGCAACAACCGTCCCACATCCGCATAGAGCCTGTTTCCGTCCTCATCGAATAAGTAGATGTCAAACGTTGCGGTCCCGGTATTCAGCACTGTGCGAATGGAATACCAGGCGTCTGTCTGCAACAAGTCTGCAGGAAAGATGTTCTCTTCCCCATTTCCGCTAGATTTGGTTATATACAAGCCCGGATAAGATGAGCCAGGCTGTTGCAATCGCCAGATCATTACCGGCAAGTTGTCGGTCTGGGTTCGCATATATTCGGCAAAGTACATACCGCTGCTTCCGCTGCCCTCCAGCCGAACCTTCTCTTCGAATACAATCGTGCCGGTCAAGGCAGGGAAATTGGCGCCGGGCCCAAAGCCCGATAGCGCAGTGCTTCCATATAATTGCCTGGCCACATGGTTGCTGGAATCCGTCGGATCCTCCTGCACCGTAATTTGATAATTGCCCGCTGTATAGATGGGATCGCCGATCGAACCGGATTCATAGTTCTCGTAAACGGCGGACGTCACACTTGGCAACGCTTCCAACGAACCTGCTGCTTCGACCGTTCCCGCATTTCCCCCTATCGGAATGTAGCCGAATAGTAAAGCAACAAGAACCATACAGCTGATCCACTGATTCTTCCCCACTATTATCATCCTCTCATCGTCAACTTTGCCAACGCCTTTATGAAGCATGGGCTGCTGCCGCAGCCCATGCTCTCTCTCGATTTACTTGATATTATTTTTCTTCAAATACTCGTCCACTTGCCGCTGCATTTCCGCTACGATTTTATCCGATCCTGCCTTTTTCATTTTTTCAACGGCTTCCTGATAGGTCTTCTTATGATCGGGAAGCGCTCCGCTTTTCAGCGCGCTATGCTGCAAGTTATCGTATTCCTCCCGCACGGCGTTAACTTGCGCCAATTCCGTCGCAATGGCGGACGTGTCCGGTTTGAACGACATCAAGGCCGACTTGACCGCAGTTTCATGAAGCTTCTTCACGAACGAGATGTAGCCTTCTGCATCCGCTTGCGTTTCATACGTCATAAACGTGTTGCCCATTACCCACTTCCACAATCCATACTTGGAATCCGGAGCGCCTTGGCCTGTATACCCGATCGTCTCGATGCGGGTAGGCGACACTTTCTTATAATGCTCGCCTTCGATTCCCCATACGAGCAGATCGTACAATTCCTTCCCTTGCTCCGAGTTGATCAGGTCGAGCAATTGAATGGCGCGCTCCGGGTTCTTGCTCGTGCGCGGAATCGCCGTCGCCGTAGCGGCATCGCCGGTTCCGATGAATGCGCTGTTGGAGAGGGGAATGTTATAGTAGTCCACCGTGCCTGCCTCTGCATTGCCGGCCGTTACGGTCGTACCTTCCACCGTATGATTATGCGCCCATAAGACGCTGCCGCCGGCCTTGCCGTCTTCGACCCGCGGATCCTGCACAGACAGAATGTCTTTGCGGATGTAGCCTTTCTTGAACCAGTCCGCCGCCACATCGTAAAACGTCTGCATTTCCGGAGTCTCGAACATCGGCACCACTTTGAAGCTCTTGTCGTCAATTCTGTAGCCTGCGATGTAATTGGTAGAGGCGAATACTTCATAGCCCTTGCCTGGCAGGAAGCTGCCGATCGTGCCGATGGATACGCCTTTGCCCAGCAGCTTATTGTCCTTCAACGCTTGCAAATAAGCTTCGATCGGCTCGTATACCTCGCGTGCCGATGTCGAATTTGCAAAATTCACTTCTTGCAGCTTGTTCATATCCAGATACTTGTCAGCCAGATCCTTCGGCACCTTCAAGCTCGGACCCATGCCGGCTTCGAGCTGCTGATTCGGGACCGCATAGGTTTTGCCGTCCACGACCGTGCGTTTCATGATCCATTCCGGCACATTCTTCCTTAAATTCGGTGCGTACTGATCGATTAAATCGTCAAGCGGCAAGAACGCTCCCTTCTGCACCTCCGGTACGAATGGGACCAGATACCCCGTCCAGGCCAGGTCCATCTCTTCGCCCGATGCGGCAAGCAGCTTCCACTTCTCCTGGAACTCCGCCCGGCTTAGCTCGACAAACTCCACCGTCGTGTTGGGCAACAGAGGCTCCAGCTTCTTGTTGAACTCCGCCCATACGCGTTCGGAGTCTTCCTGTTTGCCTGGTCCGAGAAATACCCACTTCAGCTTGACAGGCTTGTTATCCACGGCTGACGCAGAAGCAGACGGCGTCGCCGAGTCTTTTGCGGACGGGCTCGGAGTCGCACTGCTGGCGGCAGGCTCGTTATTGTTCCTGGAACTGCATCCTGCCACCACCATCACCAGAGCCAACAACATACTCCACATCAATGTGTAAGGCCGCTTCCTTTTCATTGCCCCCATCGCTTTCATTGCCGCATTCCTCCATTGGGTGATTTTTATAAGATCAGGGTGAACTACCCCTTGACCGCGCCGATTGTAAGACCTTTGGCAAAATACTTCTGGAAGAACGGGAACACGATCAGCATCGGTCCCGCCGCCACGATACACATCGCGAATTTCATGCTTTCCGTGGGTACTTCCAGCGCGCTTCCAACAAACATTCCCGGCGGCGCGTCCCTTGCCATGCTTTTGACGAATTCTACATCCATTAATATCTTCTGCAATAAATATTGCAAGGTATACAGCTTCTCGTTGTTGACGTAGATGAGCGAGGTAAACCAGTCATTCCAGCGATCGAGCAGGTTGAACAGCGCAATCGTAGCCAGGACCGGCTTGGACAACGGCAGAATGATTCGGAAGAAAATGGTGAGCTCCCGAGCGCCGTCCATCTTGGCCGATTCCGCCAAGGCGTATGGAATCCCCTGGAAGAACGTGCGCAGAATGATAATGTGGAAAGCATTGGCCAGCATGGGCAAAATGTAAATCGCCGCTTTATTGCCGAGGTGCAAATATTGCGTGTTCAGAATATAAGTCGGGATCAATCCCCCGCCGAACAGCATCGTGAAGAAAATAAAGAACATCGTCGCGTTGCGCAGCCTATAGTGGGGCAGCGAGAGCGGATAGGCGCACAATGCCATGACGAACACGGCCAACACAGTGCCTCCCACCGCTTGAAAAGCTGTAATTGCGTAGGAATCGATCATTTGCGAAGGATTCGCAAATACATAGCGGTAAGCCGTCCAATCGATATGCAGCGGCAGCAGCCGGTACCCGCTTTCCAGCAGTTCGCGATCGCTTGTCATCGATACGGAGATGATCAGAACGAAGGGAAGCAGGAACGATAAGGAGAACAGAATGAAGAACAAATGAATGGCTGCCGTACTGAATTTTACGCGTCTTGACTTTGCCACCGGCACGTTCGTGAACCTCCTTCCTCTGGAATAGCGAATTTAGAATAGCGAATTTTCGGGCCTGATCTTCTTGATGATCAGGTTCACGCCCACGACGAGCACCAGCCCCACCACGGATTGGAATAAGCCGACCGCAGCCGTCATGCCAATTTCGCTCGACCGCAGACCACGGAAAACATAAGTATCGATGACGTCCGTTACCGAATACAAGATCCCCACATTGCGCGGAATCTGATAGAACAGACCGAAGTCGCCGCGGAACAGGTTGCCCATCGCCAAAATGCCAAGAATAATAATTAACGGAACGAGTGAAGGAATCGAAATGTGCCACATTTGTCTGAATCTGCCGGCCCCGTCAATCCTCGCTGCTTCATACTGCTCCGGATCGACCCCGAGCAATGCCGCATAATAGATGATACAGTCCAGGCCGACATGCTTCCATAGATTGGATGCCGTCAGAATGTAAGGCCAATACTTCGTATCGCTGAACCATTGAATGGGCTCTTGCCCGAATTGACCCAGCAATTGATTCAGCAAGCCAAGCTCCGGATTGAGCAAAGTGTAAGTAATGTAGCCCACAATGACCCAGGATAGAAATCGGGGCAGGATCATGCTCGTCTGGTAGATCTTGATCGCCAGCCGGCTCTTCACTTCGAATAAGATCAAAGCCACCGTTACCGATGCCATGATTCCGAGCAAGAGGAAGAGAGAACTATAGGCAACGGTGTTCCTCGTAATCCGCCAGGCATCCGATGAAGTAAAGAAAAATTCAAAGTTCTTGAATCCCGTCCAATGACTGCCGAAAATTCCGAGGTCGTATCGATAACTCTTGAACGCAATCACAACGCCGCCCATCGGCAGGTAATGGAAAATCACAAAATATAAAATGCCGGGCACCGTCAGCAGAAATAATTCGAAATCACGAAGAAGAGCTGCCCATCGCCACTTCATCACCTTTGCCTTCCCCGCCGTCGTTCCTAAGGTTTCCATCCTTCCCCTCTTCTCCGCTGCACCTTCTATTGTGCCTTTTTCTATCGCGCTGCTTCATTGTAATCGCTATCATGCACAAATAAAATTCCAACATTTTGACTTTGGTGCACATTTTTCGACTCTTCGCAAATTTCTCTCCGGGCGATCCCTTCTATGCTAAAATGAAGAAAGAATGGTGGGTTCCAAGGGGGCAAGGCTATTGTTCAAACTGGTCATTGTCGATGATGAAGAACGCATTCGCACAGGGCTGAAAAAGTTCATGAATTGGAATTCGCTCGGCTTCGATTGCGTGGCCGACTTCGAAGACGGAGCCGAAGCGATTGAATACCTCCGAAACCATGAAGCTGACGTGGTTTTGACGGATATTCGCATGGCCCAGGTTTCGGGAATCGAAATTGCACGCTATGTCCATGAACAGAAGCTTCGGACGAAAGTCGTGATCAACAGCGGCTATGCCCAGTTCGAGTATGCCAAGCGGGCCATCGAATACAAGGTGGAGCATTACCTCATTAAGCCTACCGATATCGAAGAGACGAAGAAAGTATTTCTCCTGATCCGCAACACGTTGCATTCTGAACGCGACAGCGGCGTTTCTGATTCCGGCAAACAATCCGGACATATGCAGGAGGAGGATTTGCATGCGAACATTAAGCGATATGGCCCGATCATCGTCGAATGGATGAAGGAAAACAAGGTTGCCCAAGTTGCCGAACGTTATGACGATTTTCTAAATGAGATCATCCGCGGGAAATCGAAGATGCTGCACCTGTTCGCCATTGACCTTTTTATTGAAATTGAAACCGCCTTCAATGCCGCGGGGATTGATCTGTACAAGCTGACTGGCGGTCAATTCGATTATCGCAAGCTTTCTTCCAAGCGAGGGCCGGTCGACATCCGTCGCATCGGAAATCAACTATTGATGGAAACGGTCGCTTGTTTGGCCGGCGGAGCATCCGGCAGCACTTCGATGATACTCGGCAAGGCACAGGCTTATATCGAAGCCAATTATCATCGGGACATCTCCCTGGAAGACGTCGCGAATGCCGTGTTCGTCACCCCTTCCTACTTCAGCCGATTCTACAAGCAGCAGACCGGAGAGACGTTCATCGAATATTTGACGCGGCTGCGCTTGGGCAAAGCCGTCGAACTGCTGAAACAGCGCAAGCACAAGATCTACGAAATCAGCGAGATCGTCGGCTATAAAAGCAGCAAATACTTCAATCGTCAATTCAAGCAAGCATTGGGCTGCACGCCCAAGGAATATGCAAGAATCGTATTGAAAGCGAGCGATCCGACAGATGAGTAGATCGCGGGGCATCTGGTACTACATTCAGAATTACCGATTCCAAAGTATATTCGTCCGCAACTTCATCATCGTTCTGGTACTCGTCATTTTGCCGCTTGCCGGCATGAGTTCTTTCCTGTACCGAAGCTCCAATCAAGTGGTCGAGAGCGAGATCAGCCAGGTCAATATGAATTCGCTGTATCGGGTGCGGGACATTCTCGACGTTCTGTTTCGGGAGACGAACCTGCTCGCCACGCAAATCTCCCAACAGACCGAAACACAGCTTTTTATGCTGGACACAAGCACCGCGGACGTCGCCCAAGGAAGATACAATACGATCAATAAGACGATCAATATGTTCACCTTGATCTATGAATATATTTCATCTATCTACGTATACTCCGAGAATAATCGTTACGTCATATCCAACGTCGAAAACAAAACCTACGAGGACTTTGCCGACAAGACGTGGTATTCCTACTACGAACAGAGCGATTCCGCTTACTCCAAGACGCTGCCGCGCAAGAGCAGGGAAGTGTATCCGTTCCTCCTCTCGTTCATCAAACCCAGTTATCTGAACGCTCAGGACAAGATCGGCGCCGTCGTGATCAATATCGACCTGGAAGAGCTGGGTAAACTTATCCAGCCTGCAAACGGGCAAAAAGCGCATGACACCCTGATTCTCGACGAGCAGAACAACTTGATTTACCGTTCCGACATGCGGCTGTTGTTTCAGAATCGAATCGAGCCGGAAATCCTGGCGCCCTATGCGGGCAAAGACAATGAATCCCGCATCATCAAGATCGAAGGCCAATCTTATATGTTAACCACCGCCAAGCTCGCGTTTAATAACTGGACCTGTATCTCGCTGCTTCCCCTGCAGACGTATGAGAAGAAGATTCACAGCATTCTGAATTACACGATATGGTTAATGCTGCTGTTCGCGGCGATCGGCGTCGTCATTGCTTTCCTGATCTCCGTGCGCACATTCCAGCCCATCCGCAGCATCATCGATGTGATGGATCGGCTGAATCGTCAGGAGCAAGCTCATCCCCTGGACCGGAGAGGCAAGAGAAACGAACTCAACTATATTTCCGGCAATCTGATCCAATCCGAGGCTTCCAGAAAGCTGATCGAAGACGATCTTGCGCGCAGGACCAAACTGCTGAATGAAGCCCAATCCGCCGCGCTGCAGGCTCAGATTAACCCGCATTTCATCGGCAATTCCCTGGAGACGATCAATTGGATGGCGATCGAGTTGACCGATGGGGCGTCCAACGAAGTCTCCAGGACGATCGGGACGCTGTCGCAGTTAATCCAGCTCAGCCTGAATATGAATGATCGCCTCGTGCCAATCCAGGTAGAGGTCGAGCATGCCAACTTGTACCTGCGCATGATGAACATCCGCTACAAAGACAAGATCAAAGTCGTCTGGGAGATTCCGGAAGAGATGATGTCGATGGTCATTGTCAAGCTCTCTATTCAGCCGCTGCTCGAGAATGCCATTCTTCACGGGATCCACCCAAGCCGCAGACAAGGGATAATTACGATTGCAGGCGCCATAGAAGCGGATCGGATGACGGTCCTGATCTCGGATAACGGCGTGGGAATGGATGAGGATCTGGTCGGCAAGCTGAATGCGTCCATGCAGCAAGAGCCCGACCAGGAGGTCGAGCATATCGGATTGAAAAACGTCAACCAGCGCATTCGGCTTAACTTCGGCGAGGCTTACGGCTTGACCGTGGAGAGCAGTCCGGGGAAAGGGACGACCGTCATCCTGAGGATGCCGATTGTGAAGGTGTAGGCTTTGCCGCTATCGGACCGGCGTCAGAACAAGAGCCCCCTTAATAGATGTACTCTTCAAACATGTATTGCCTTCGGGCGCCGTTTCCAGTCATTCAACTCTACTGACCAATACTTTGACCATCTCTTCATTTCCTCATATTCCGGGTGATCGGGATTCAGCATGATTTCACGAAAGTCCAGAAAGCCGCCAACGCCTCCGACATCCTCGGGCGGAGCTTGTCCGCTTGCTTCCAATAAGTAAGGCGACTCCTCGTTATGCTCCTCAATCACACGCACAAGCCGGATTTCATGAACCCAGTTGTCCCCCATATCATAGGTATAGAGCATGTGCTTGTATTCTGGAAGATACTCCGACAACGGGTGCCCATTCATCATAATGGCGGCTTCATCATATGCCAGACCATCCTCGAATGGAACAAGTCGGACAACGGGCGCCTGCGCATTCCCGTCAAGGATGGTAAAATCATATAAATGCCGCTGCTCCCAACCGAATACCAACTGCAGTACTTTGTGTAAACGTGAGAACTCCATATCCGCGGGCACGATTATCCTTCGCTCCGCCTTGTATACATCCAAATCAAGGGTGATCGACAATTCAAATGCCCGATATTTATAGGCTTGCTTTCCTGTTAGCTCCGATAAGGCATTGATCATGACCTCGTAAGGGACGAAGCCGTCGTTTCCATTGCCCGAGACATTCACGATATGGTAATTGGTTGGAGCTCCAATTGTGTCACTGAACATCTTGGCAATGCCATTATAGTTATATCCAATATAATACGCGCACTCCAGCCCCGCTTTCGACACCCACACCGCTGTTTGCCTGTTTCGATTGTTGGTGAGCTCCACCTCGCCCGCCAGCCGCAGATATTCCTCCACAAGCTCCGGATTTATATTCATGAAGCGCAATGTGTTTGAAATGGCCGTTTTTATCATTTCTGCAACATTCTTCAGGTCTTTTCGTTTGACCTCGTAGATCGCAACGGTAAAGCGTGTGGCATTATTCACCAACACGATCATATCCTCAGTTCTACGATTATCCCACACCCTGGCCCAGTTTGCCGTCCAAGAGAACAGCGGATCCCCATCCTCGTTCGTGGGCTGTGAATGCACGCCTATTGCATCCGCCAATTTTTTTGTAAGTGCAATTTGCATATTCCCGCTCCTCCATGATCAATTTGAAATCGGCCCTGCCGTCCCGGACTGCAACACTTCATCTCCCTATAAACCAATCCAGGACATTGGTTCTGCGAATACCGTCATAATCCGCTTCCGGGTCATCATCCAGGGTAAGAATGAACTTCGGATAATGGTCGTTAATCTTCTGCAAAGCCCGAAGTTCCCGCTCCAATGTTGCCGGGTCCCGTACAGATGCCGCCACTTGATAATAAGTGGTTCCTTGCTGATTTGCTGCTACAAAGTCAACCTCAAAACGATCCATCTTACCGACATGCACCTCATATCCACGCCGAAGCAGCTCCAGATAAACCATATTCTCCATGATGTGCCCTGTATCCAGGCCTCGCCTGCCCAGCAGCATGTATCGAATACCTATGTCCACGACATAGTATTTATCGAGAGTCATCAGATACTGCTTGCCTTTAATGTCGAAACGCTTTGCTTGATAGAGAATGTAACTGTCCAGAAACGCGGAGAGATATTTTTCAACCGTTCAAACATCTATTTTTCTGCCATCAGAGATCATCGCATCCGCAATTTTCTTGGTGGATATCTGGCTCCCTATGCTGCTTAATATAAACCTTAAGATACTTTCAATCATCATGGGATCCGAACTTCTAATTCTACTCACAACATCTTTAAGAACAACCGTACTATAAATGCCGCTCAGGTACTCCTCGATCGCTTTCCGATCATCTCCGAGTTCCGTGACAAACGGGAATGAACTGGTTTCCAGGTATTGTGTATATTTGCGTGCAAGCTCCTTCGTATCTCCGGTCCACGAAACATATTCCGCAAAAGAAAGGGGAAGCATCTCAACTGTAATGCATCTGCCCGAGAGGAATGTCGACAACTCCCCGGATAGCATATTCGCGTTGGAGCCTGTGATATAGAGATCCAGGCCTTTTCTGATGAACAGACTATCTACCATCGGAGAAAAGTCCGTGACATTCTGAATTTCATCCAGAAAGACATAAGCTTTCTTGTTCTTCGACGCACGATCCATGACATAGGCATGAAGCTTCTTGGGATCCGTCAGTTCTTCATTTTCATAATCCTCCAAATTTACAGCAATGATTTGTTCCGGCGAGATACCGTCCTGAAGCAAATATTCCTGGAACAGCTCCATAAGTGTAGATTTGCCGCATCTTCGAATCCCTGTGATAACCTTGATCACATGCTTATCCTTCCAGCGCACCAGCCTGTCCAAATATTCTTTTAGTATATGCAAAAATTCCAATAATAAAAATACTTTTTGGATGTGGGTGCAAAAACTATTTGTCGCACGTTATCTCAGGTCTAGGCAACACGCCAGTGATAATGACTTTTCACATCATTTTCGACTAATGCATGACCATCAGAGACCGTTGATTTCCATCTATACGCCAGTCGATGCATTAACCCTGTCAAACTCCAGCTTCCGCAATAATAGCATCTCATTCGATGGGAACGGGGCTCTGACGGATTATCTGAAAACCAAGATTAGTTTGATCGGCCGCGTCTTCAACCAGACGGGTGCAATGGATTCGATAGAAAACAGGGTGGAATATAAAGAGATCCATTTAAAAACGGCGGCTAGCGTGGAATTGGACGATCGTTTCATTGCCAGACTGATTCCGGGTCCGGGCAGCATCCATGCTGAATGGACCCTCGCCTATCGCAGCGGAATGACCATGTTCCACGTTGCCGTTGCCCGGTTGTAATCGTCGGGCCCTGCCGAGGTGGCTGCGAACAGATGCGTCGGCCGGCCGTCATGGAACAGCAATGGAGGCCGTTCCAGGCCCCCCTCCCCAGGCGAGCCTTACGATCCAGACACCCAGCCGTTTCATTATACCTTCATTCCTCAAGGAAGTACGCCGTTTCAGCAACTCTTCGAGAACGTGCACCGATATCATCATGGAAGGAGCGATTATCGCCAAGCCCTATGCGGCGCGGTACTCAGCGAGATTCTGATGAACTGCTGCGACGAACTGGAGGAGAGCGGCCAGAGCATTAAACAAGTCTCCTTGTCGACAGGCTACCCAGATCCGTACTCGTTCTCCAAGCAGTTTAAGCAATGAATGGGATATCCTCCTGCGCAAGTGAAGTTAAAGCGATAATACAGCCAAGCATGGTCAGATAGCGAACAAAGCCACAGGCACGGGGGTTGTCCGGCGGGCATCCTGATCTTTGCGTCACGTCCTGGGCTGTCGGATCCGGCGTTGCAAGCGAACGAAAAATAGCGGTGCAGGAGAGCCATCTCCTGGTAGAAGGATCACCCAAGTCTACAGAGTTAGCCCTCGGCGGCTTGGATTTCATTGTGTGTGGGCGACTTATCCGACTAATCCAGCCTCAAATTGGGTTCGTGCCCGATATGGTGAACGAAGGATCAATATCCTCCATCGATATTACCAAGATTACGAATGAAACGCTAAAGTCGTAAAGCCTCTTCGGTATTTTCTGAATTTCCTCCTCTTCGGCTATCCACACTTGTTTTTCCCGTCCACCGTTTCATCTCCTAAAAACTTTTCCCAGCTGCAGCGAAACACCCTTATTAACCGACTTATGGGTACAGAACGTACTAAATCCTACGCTCTTGTCAGGGCATTCTCTGTCGTAAAAATGTTGCGCATCTTGAACTCTGGAGGACTTTCGATCAGACATACCAACTTGAGAAGATCTGTATTCGCACTCGGGAAGTAGGGATCATCCAATATTAAAGATCGATCCGTCACCCACTGAGGGACCTCAAGATCATTCTCTCTGCACATCTTATGGATGCCCGCCGCGCAATAGGACAAATGCCGACGGTCACTCAAGCATGTTGGAGCGATGCGTACATATTCTCTCTTTTGTTCTTTCGTAGATGCATTAAATGAATCGAGAAAAACGCGCCAAGCAAAGCTAAAATCTCGCCCCTGCGAAAATTCCCTTTCTAGTACTTCGTTAATCGTCATTCGAAAATCGCCTCCGCAAACGCAACTGTTTTAACGCTAAGCAACTTGCGTGATATATACTTTTCAACAATATCCAACACCTGGTTTCGGTCACGCAATCCAAGATGTGCAGTCAAAACCTTAGCATCATTTAAATCATCCGTATCCAGTCTTGCCGCATAACATTTCATAGCCAAGATATATTCCGCTTTGGCTGCCATTATCTTAAGGTTGCTGAACTGCATGATTAGATCGGTTTCTGGTTGAGAATCTATAAATCCCTTGACTCCATCATTTAACCAGTCTATTGGCAAGTTAAATTCAGCAGCTATTTCTCTAGCGTATGAATATATACTGCTTTTGGGCTCAAATATGGCATCAATATCTCTTGTATAACTGCGGCTTCCAAACACTAAACACATAAAGGCTCCGCCAAATAAAATAAGCTCTCCTGTCTCATCCGCATCTCTAAGCATATCATTTAATCTGGAGAGTGCTGCAATCATCTGTTCTTTGTCCATTTTTAAGTTGTCTTGGCGAGATGGCATTTAATTCAACCGCCTTTACTGTGTTATTTGAATTAAATGATTATTTTAATTATAGCGCAATTTATTGCATTCTTCCCATCGTGTCTAAGCTTCGATTAAACCTACATCCCCCTCCTGCTCAAAGTCTTCTTGTAACCACCTATCGTACAGCCTCAGATTGATTATTTTTCTTGCTGTCCACTTCACTTTTTTGGCATATATCTTTACGATCTCATCGATAGATTCCTTCGTTGAATCGCCATTATTCATAAGAACTCCCCCCTTAGTTCATTGTTTTCCACAAAATAAATTCGAATCCTTCTGGAAATTTCCCATCCGACAAAGGTTTCTAATGCTCGCCAAATAACCTTATATTACGCACTGAGTCCAACCTTTTTACCAGTGCAGATACTTATATTCAATATTAAAATTGGATATTACTTCGAGCACCTCTACAAAAGAACGCTGTGCTTGAGCTGCGTAGAAGGTCTGGGAACGATCGGTTGCAAAGCAGATTCTGCCAATCCTGATCACTGCGGATTCAATGGACAGCTTCTGGGTGATTACGTTCGTCAATTTCCCAACAGAGACGAAAGAAGCCCCCGCGGCTGCGAAGGGCTCCTTATTATTATTATTTCCAGCCAAGCAATTGCGCAAACGAAACGATTCGCCGAGGGGTCGAGCCCTTCTACCTTGCTTATTCCGCCTCATCCGCCGCCTTCAACAGCAGCACGGCGGCTTCCGCTCTCGTGGTGAACTCGGACGGAGCGAACCGGTTGCCGTCCCTGCCGACAATCAATCCCGCCTGCACCGCCGCGGCGACCGCCGGTTTGGCCCACTGCGGAATGCGCCCGTCGTCGGCGAATGCCGTTCCCGCACCGGCTGTCTGGGCCAACTGCAGCGCCCTGACGATCATGGCGGCCATCTCCGCGCGCGTAATCGGCCGGTCCGGCCGGACGGTCCCGTCCTCGTATCCGCTCAATATGCCCCGCCCGGCCGCTTGGGCGATCGCGCTCCGCGACCATGCCGGGATGGACTTCGCGTCCGCGAACGCCGGCATCTCCGCCTGATCTTCCAGCTTCAACGCCCGTGCCAGCATCGCGATGAATTCTGCTCTCGTCACGTGCGCGTCCGGCTTGAACGTGCCATCTCCGTAACCGCTGACGATGCCGCGGGACACTGCTTCCGCGATCCGTTCCGCTGCCCAATGGCCGGCTATATCCCGGAACGGAGCGACAACAGCGGCTGCGTCATCGTCATAGGCAAATGCGGCGAATTTCGTAAAGTGGTCGACAGATACTGTGATCGTATCTCCCTCCACCGTCCCGCCGAGCTTCACCCACTGGCGTGCCGTCTCGTCATAGTAGAAGACGGCGGCACGCTTGCCTGCGCCCGGCAGAGCTGCGAGGCGCAGCCGGATCGTGACAGGCATGTCGAAGCGGCCTTCAGCCGTCTTATTCACTTCATAGACTTGGCTGAGCAGTTGCAAGTCCGCGCTCTTGCCGTCATCGTAGGCGGCAGCCGGCGCAATCGTAATCCGGAAGGCGTCTTTTCTGGCGCCCTTCGGCACGACGACCTCAATTTCCTCGCCGAGACGGACCTTACCGGAACCGCCTGCCGGAATCGTCAGCGTGCCCGTATCGGACACGTTCTCACCGCCTGCCGGCCCGCCGGTCTGAGGCGCCGATCCGGTCGTGCCGCCGCCGGCGCTGCCGCGCACGATCTGCAGCTCGTAATACTGCTTCGTTCGGCCGTCCTTGGCCGTCACGGTCGCCAGTACGAGCTCGTCGATAATCGGCACGCTCGTCCGCACACCCGAGCCAACCGCATAGCCGTTCATGCGGATGGAAGCCCCGGCATCGCGGGCAGTCGCCGTCACGTCCAGCATCGAGACGCCACTCGGCACCGTGATGCGGTACTCGGCAACGCCCGGCGAAAAGGAAGGCGATAACTCGTAGCCTGCCAAGATCAACCCGCTGAGCGCCGCATCGGATGATGCCGTCTGGTTCGTCACGGCCTGCGTGCCGCCCGCGTAGGCGTTGCCGCTCAAGTCGGCGATCTTCCCGCCGGGCACGACGACGCTCACGCGATCGGCCTGGCGCAGCTTGCCGGACAAATACAGCTCGACCGTGCGGCCATCCGCCCCGTAGCCAACCGATACGACCGACAGCGGCGTGCCAGTCAGAGTGAAATCGCCCGTCGTCAGTGGCATCGCCCCATCGATCGGCTCGTCGAACGCGAGCCGGATCACGTTGCCGGAGGTTGCCGCGACTGCGCTGGCGAGCGCTGGCGCAGTCTCATCCTTCACGGCAACGACCACATTCGCGTTCGCGTAATCCGATGCCATATCCGTACCCGCATAGCTGACGACAATCGCGCCGCGCAGCGTCACATCCAGCGAGCTGCCTGCCGCGACGGCCTGCGCGCTGCGGAAGCGGAACGTGCGGGTCAGCATCGTGCCGTCCTCGTCTTCGCGGGCACCGACCGCTTCCAGCGTTCCGTCCAGCGGCATTCCGCCGGACAGCACCGTGATCCCGTCATCTGCAAGCGCAGAGACGGCCACGTATTTGTCCATCGTGAATTCGATGGTCGTTCCTCCGGCTGCGGACACTTCCGCCCTCACCTTCGCGACTTGAGGCGCCGCATAGGAAACCATCCGGATGTTGACGTCAAAATGCGGCGGAGGGACGTCCAGCTCGGCGCTCCTCTCCGTTTGGTAGCCGTCCTTCTCGTAGACGACCTGCCAGCGGCCGGGAGGGACATCCCAACCGAATCGACCGGTCGCATCCGTCATCTGGGGATTGCGCTGGCCGTACCAGTCCGCATCCCACGGCACGTAACCTCCCGGCGCTCCTTCCTTGAAGAACACGGTCGCCTTTACATCGGAAATCCGGTTGTCCGGGAACGTCTCGTAGACGTATCCGCTCGGATCGTAGATCCAGACCGGGTTTGCCGCCGGCGAGCCCAGATCGATCCCGGTTATCGGGTCATCGTCGGGGCAATTCCCTGAGGACGACTTGTCGATCTGATCCTGGAGCAGGTCCATATCATGGTTGACGGTGTAATCCAGCGCGGCACCGATCGCCATGCTCGCGCCCATCAGCGCCAGCGAACCGCCGAAGGTCGCCGGCGCAAGCACTGCCCCCGCGATCATGATTCCCCATTTGGCCACTTCTACGGTCAGCGCATACGTCGCTGCCTGCTCAATCTTCTGCCCGTAATACCCCGCCACTTCGGGGTTGCATTGCGCAATCTTATCCGCCATGTTCCCGAACTTGTCCATCGTCTCGGCGACCTGCTCTCTGCCGTCGACAGCGCTCTTCGCGTCGTAGATGGCCGCGGCGCCCTTGCCAATCTGGTTGGCCAAGTCCTTCTCGTCCCATAGCACCGTGGCCGTCACTTTGACGAGCGAACGGGCTGTATCGAGCGGCCCCATGACCCGAACCTGCGGCCCCCGGTCCGGCTTGGCTTCCACTGCCGCTGCGATCCGGCCGAACGTCTGAGACACGTTGCCGAGCTTGCTCTCCGGGATATAGGCCTCTATCACGACAGACAGCTGCTCTTCGTCCTGCTGGAACGAATATTTCACGCCATACGCTTCGATCCCGAGTTCCTCCGCCCGCTTCAGATCCTCCGCCGTCGGCGTGTAGCCCGTATTGCGCTGCAAGCTCATATCGACGTGCATCTGCAAATCCTCAACCTGGGGCAAGGTGAAATCAACCGATCCCTGCATCGTATTCGCGTCGATCGGCCGGAATCCATCCGTGACGTCGGCAATCTTGTAATCCCGCATCGCAGGCGGCAGTTCGCGCTTCAGATCCTCTGCCCGGTTGAATGTCTTCAAAGCCGCCGGCTTGCGGTCATACGTCACGTAGATGCTCTCCGTCATGCCCATCAAAGAAGGGCCGGTTGCATGATAGACGCCATTGATCAACTTGGCCTCAGCAGACTGGACGGAGCCGTTCTCCATCATTAAATGTACCTGCACGTTCCGCACAGCGTCATTGTCCGTAAACTGGATTTCGTACAAGAACGGCGAACCGGGAACGACGACGAACGGAAACCGGGCCGGTCCCTTCGACAGATCCAGCGAAGTGCGGCGGCCATCCTGCTGTTCGATCGTGAACCTGGAGATCGCCGGCACATCCGGATCATAATTTACTCTCACATCCGGCGTCCGCATCGTTTGGCCGTTGTTATTCATCTCGGCATACACCCTGAACAATTGGGCGCCCAGCGGGTCCGGCATCGTCAGACTCAAGCTCCACAAGCCGCCGGGCGTCGCGACCGACTCGCCGATCTTCTGACCGGATGCATAGACGGATACCTTCTTGCCGGGAACGGCCCGCCCGCCGAGCTCCCAGTTCAAGCTTCGCGTATGCTCCGGTGCGGTCAGCGTAACCGGCTCATTCGTCAAGACGACCGTTCCGAGCGACTCCGTCTTCTGGTTGCCGTTATCGTCATAAGAGATCTGGGCAAGCACCGGCAAAGAAGCAGCAGCTTCGGAACCGACCAGCAGTTGAAACACGATGCTTCCCGCATCTCCATCGGTTGAGAAGTTGACCGGGAAAATCAAGCGCTCGTCCTGCCTGTCCGGCGTTGCAACGGTGCCATTCAGCGTCGCCGACTGCGGTACATAGCTCGTTCCTTCGGGCAGGGTGACAGAGACGAAAGCGGCTTCGACGCCTGATCCGTGTCCATGTCGGCGATCATACGCCACTTTAACCCTCGCGGTCTGGCCTGGCACCAATTCTACCGGTTGAACGGACAAGCTGTTGCCCGTGCGGCCCGAGAACGCCCCGGATGCGGCAGTTATCGGGATCGTCCCGAGCGCGTAGGTCGATATCCGGTCGATGTTAATCAGCTTCTCCACCTGGCCGAGCCCGGGAATCGTAAGGTCGAGCTTGTAGTCTCCGGGTTCCGGCGCCTTGATCTCCAGGCGGCTCCCGTAACCGCTCTTGTAGGCCATCCCTAACCATGCTGAATTGACTCGCTTCGAAAGAATCGCAAACCAGTTATAAGCCATGGATTGCCCGGCCCATTCGGCAGGCGGGGCAAGACTCGCAGTAATCAGGGAGTCTTCCTGGTCCAGTCTCAGTTCCACCTCGGTCGTGCCGTCCGCTTCCAGCGTTACGACCTTCGATGCCTTGCCGAGACCTCCTTCCACGCCGTCGGCAGAGACAGTCAACTGCTCTCCCGCTTTCATCCACAACGAAACGTTCGGGCTCGTCACATACGTACTGTTCACCATCACCCGAAGGTGAATCCCGGTTGTCCAGTCGATCGGAAGGGGACCTTGCCAATCCCCCCCTTCATAACGGGTATAGAGATTGATCTTCAGCATATGCTTCGAATTCGATGCCAGCACCTTATCCAGTACGATCTCCTGATTGGCCGCCACGGTGACGGAAGAAGGTGCGCCTCCGGAGAGATGAGCGTATTGCGGCAAGCTGAAGACCACTTCCGTCGGGCCCTCGAACACGTTTAGCGTGTATAATCCTTCATTGTCGGTATACGCATCGGTTAAGAAATCTTCTCCGTAATCAAGCTGCGAGGCGCTGACACGAACGCCATATGCCGGAGTTCCGTCCGGTTTGGTGACTTTCCCGCGGATCGTGCCGTACTGTCTCGGGGTCAAGGCTACGGTCTTCACAACTTCCGACTCTGCAAGCGGCAAGACGATCGCCACCGCTCCCGGGTTCACATAATCGGATAGGACTCCCCCGAAGAAGCGCGCCGTGACTTGCGTTGTGCCCGGGTCCCATTCGATGGGCAGTATGCTGCCGTTGCCGTCTGTCGTTCTCATGAAATAATTCCCATTGCCGTCATCAAGCGAAACTTCGAGGTTCGGAACGCCTGTCTGGCCATCCGTCACTTGAAGACGGAGCATCCTGGGCACCTGGAGCGAAACGGTCATCTCCTTGACCAGCCCGGACCGAAGACCCGCTGCATGGCTCTCCGCCACCACTTTGCCGGCAAGGTTCCGCACACGGACAATCGTGTCCGGCGCCGCTTTGACGCGATCGAAGACGAGCGTCGCCTCGTCCCCGATTATCTTCGTCTGCGTGGCCATGTTGGAACGGCTGAATACCTGCGCCTGATAATTCTGCACGTGGCTGCCGACAGGAGCGGTCAACGTCAGACGGAGTGCCGCGGCATTCTGAATCGGGAGCTGCGCGCCCGACAGGAAAGCAGGCGGAGACGACGTCCCCTTCTGGTCCTTCAGAACGGCCTGCACTTGCACCAGCTTCTCGATCCCTTCCACGAACGTGAAAGAACCGGTATACACGCCTGCGGACGCAGGGTTTTCCGTCAACGCGATGGCTGCCGTCGTCTCGCGAGGCGCAACGAGCACGGTGCTGCCGTCCGTATCATACCAGGTCGTGTAGGTAACCTCGGCGTCCGGGAGCCGCCCGGGCTGACCCTTGACCGTGATCGTCTCGGCGGCGCCCATGACGGACAATCCGCCGGCAATCTGCTGGCGGGTCATCTCCACACTGGCAATGCCGATGCCGCCCGTGGACACTTGAACCGTATCGGTCTCATAGACCGACTGCTCGCCGGACCACCCGTACACCCGGAGTTGATAGGTTGAACTTGCAGGCAAGCCCTGCAGCACGTAGGAGACGGAAGCGCCCGACACCTCCGCGAGGGTGGAAGGATGCTCCGCATCGGTGACTTCCCGCACTTCATACCTGGTAACGCCGGTGCCGGCTGTCCAGGTCAACCCGATCGTGCCGTCAGCATTCGGAACTGCAGTCAGCTTCCCGTTCGCAGAGGAACCTGACGGCGGCAGCGTCGCGGCTGTAATCGAAGGAAGCGGCGCGCTGGTGTTGCCCGCTTCGTCAAGCGCAACTACGTAGAACGTATAGTCCGTGTCAGGCGCAAGGGATTCGATTGAAATTTGTGTGAAAGGAGTTTCGGCGGCAATCGCGAAATCCGCTTCGAGTGTAGCAGCATTGTCCATGTACACCTTGTAGCTCGCAACGCCGAACAAATCGTCGCCCGCCGGCCATGACAGCGTCAAGCTCTCCGACGTCTTCGCACTGACGGTGATCGAGGCGTCGTTCGGCCAAGTCGGCGCTTCGGTATCCTGCCCGCTGGTCAACCCGGCGACAGGGCCGTTCTGGCTCGTGTGAAAGTGCTCGTTCACCGCTTCGACGCGGTAAGACAGGGAGTTCGTGTTGGCAGGCAGGACGGATGCAAACGTTGTCTCCGTCGTGAACCCGATCAGACGTTCCTTGGCATAGGAGTACGATTCTGTGCCGATTGAGGTTTCGTACACTTTGTAGCCTTGAACTTGCGTACCCGGGATGCCGTCCCAGCTCAGGCTCACACTTCCGCCCGCGCCAGGGGCGACCGTCAGCCGGGGCGAAGTCCAGGACGGAACATCCGCATCGTTCATCGCCGCGAATGCGAAGTTATACGTGTCATAAACGAAAGTGCGGTCGGCAAGCGACGGATTCAGGCCGAACAAGGCGCTGCCGACGCCTCCCAGATTGGCGAGCGTCTTGCTAGCCGTATCGTAGACGAAGATCGTCTGCCTGGCGTTGATCGAGTTGTACTGAATGCCCGCTCTCAGGTTTGTCGCTTCCGACATGAAGCCGACGTAACGGCCGTCCGGGCTCAGATCGGGCGTGAAGCTGCCCGCATTCGCTTCCGCGCCTTGATCGCTCATGCTGATCCGCTTCAGCGTACCGTTCTCGTACAGAAAAATGTCTTCCTTGCCGTTCGTGTCGTTCGGGACAAGGTCCGCGGCTTGCGAGGAGAAGACGATCCTGCTGCCGTCCGCGCTGACGACAGGACGATTGTGTTCCTTGTACTCGCCGCTGCCCAGGTATTCGCCGATTCGCGTCGTCAGCTTGGTTAAACCCGGCTCCTGAGCGGCGTATCTGTAAATATCGCTCTCGAATTTGCCTTCATCGTTCCAATGGGACACACCGAATGCCACGACGCTGCCGTCGTAACTGATGGAAGGCTCGTAGGCATTGTCTTCGGCCGGGCTCAGCCGGGTCGTCGTCCCGGCAGCCAAATCCCGCAAATACACTTGCGTTCGATACGGCTGGGCATCAGCATCCAAATTATTCGCTTGGGATTCGAACACGACATAGTTGCCGTCGCCGCTGATTTGCGCGCTCTCGCTGTATTTGTTCGCGGGCGTTCCTTCGGAATTGACGCTCACCAACTGCAGGGAGCCGCTTGTCCGATCGTAAACATAGACTCGCCTGAAGTTATCATCGGAATCTGGATCATCGATGAGATCAAACGTTTCCGCGACCAGATTCGTGGCTTGCGATTGGAAGACAATCCTGCTGCCGTCATCGCTGATCGTCGGACGCTCCGAATAGGAGTTGGCGATCAACCCATCGGCGTTCTTGTCGATGAGGATCGTCTGGCCCGTCAATCGGTCGAACGAATAAATATGACTATCGGTGACGCCTCCGCCCGCGATGGCATCATCCGGTACCAAATTCCTCGCTGTCGAAGCGAACACAACATAGCGCCCATCAGGCGTCACGGACGGATTGAACACCTGCCCGTTCGCGAACCCGCCGCCATACGGGTTCATGACACTCTCCGTCTTCGTCCAGTAAGGATCCGCACCCGCATCGGCAGAAGCTTCGCCCTGCCGAGCGAAACTCGCCGGAAACAGCAGGTTCAACGCCAGCGCAAGCGCCAGCCATACCGATAATCGTTGTCTAATTTTCCTCAAAGCCGCTGCCCCTCCCACAATCCCCATGATTTAGGGCGATTATAGAGCAACGGACTTTACAAGCACCTTACAAAAAACGCCTGATTTCTTTGTAAACTGTTCAGCGTTCCCCGCTGTCAAAGGAGTCCCGGTCACAGGCTTCGTAGACTGCCCAGCATGTGTCCTGATCTTATTTAAATGGTTTTCTACAGTTAACTTCCACTCCTTGCCGCCTTCTAGTGAAGATAACTGCGAATCTACATCTAGTAGAACGATCCTTAAGTAACGTTACTCAAACTCTGCACCCGGGTTTTGCCGGGTTAGAGACACGTTCGCAGTCGCTGAGGTGCTGTAAGCGGGTTTTGTCGGGTTAGAGACAACGTTCGCAGTCGCTGGGATGCTGTAAGCGGGTTTTGCCGGGTTAGAGACAACGTTCGCAGTCGCTGGGATGCTGTAAGCGGGTTTTGCCGGGTTAGAGACAACGTTCGCAGTCACTGAGGAGCTGTAAGCGGGTTTTGTCTGGTTTTGTCGGGTTACGGTGAGAAGGTGCGGGTTTGCGATGCTGCAAGCGGGTTTTGGAGACTGTCGATTAATGGATAACAACATACATTGCGCAGGAAGCATCGCTCTTTCGCATAGCCATCCGTC
>Ga0222419_100326_pt1 | contig 56956 bp, 48 predicted proteins | sample 1B20Ametagenome_FD_182474 | JGI IMG/M metagenome (GOLD analysis project Ga0222419, IMG submission 182474) | Enriched microbial communities from leaf-cutter ant dump, University of Wisconsin, Madison, United States - 1B20A (version 2) | ecosystem: Environmental > Terrestrial > Nest > Insects nest...
CTAAATTTTAGGCTTTTTTTCTTCTTGTTTATCTTTATTCTATTACAATGAACTTCTCTGTTTCTTTCGCTCCCTTTTCGAAAGCGCGTGCAAAGGTAAGAATCTTTTCTTTCTGTGCAACTTTTTTTGCGAAAATTATTTTTTCCGCTCTTTTCAATCCCTCCGAAACCGCTCTTCCGATTCCATCAGACCCCCTTCGCTTCTTATCGAAAAGGAGTGCAAAGATACATGCAAATTTGAACTTCAAAAATAAAATCGAATTATTTTTTTGTCGGTTTTCAACAATTGAAAAATCCAAAATTTCATTCGTCTTGAATTCAATGGATTAAAAAAACAGAACTGACCAATGTCAGCCGTTTCAATCCAAGTTTATTCCCTGGTCACCTTGATGTTTTTAATCAAATTGCCGGAAACCACCTTTAATATATATACACCGGGCGGGAAATTTGAAAAATCAATTCTGTTTGATTTCGGCTGATTGAAATTTTTCAATAATTTCCCGTCAACCGAATAAATCGACACCCGATTGATCGGAATATCGGTTTCAAAGGTTAAAAAATCACGGACAGGATTGGGATATGCCAAAATTTTATCCTTTTCAACCTGACCGATTCCCATTTCCAATCCTTTTATCTTATAAACTTTGCCGCTTCCGAGAACGTACAATTCACCGTCTGCATCCTGTCCAAACGAAGTGAGATTGATGCCGGTATTCAAAACAAATTCAAGATTGTTGTCCTGATCGATCCAGCCGATTTCACCCGAACAGTAATCACCAAAAATGTATTTGCCGATCAGATTGTAATATTTGCTGCCTCTATAGACATAACCGCCGGTAATCGAACAGCGGCCGTTGCTGTGTGAATAGACCGCTATCGGAAAGATCATATCGTCGGGCGATCCGCAGCCGGTAGTGTTGTACGGAGTGTTTCCCTCATAACATCTCCAGCCGTAATTAAGACCGGCGGCATTTGCAGGCTCCCGATTGACTTCTTCATATTGGTTTTGACCCACATCTGCAATCAGCAGCTCACCGGTTTCATGGTCAAATGAAAATTTCCACGGATTTCTGAGGCCGTAAGCCCAAATCTCGGGTGCCGAACCTTCCACAAACGGATTGTCGGGCGGTATGGTGTAAGATTCTCCGCTGACATCTATCCTCAATAATTTTCCGAGCAGCACCTCAGTATTCTGACCATTTCCGAACGGGTCTCCCCCGCTTCCGCCATCACCGGTCGAGATCCACAGATAACCGTCATCTCCAAAATGAAGGCTTCCGCCATTGTGATTGGTAAACGGCTGTTCATAAGTCAGGAGAATTTCGGCAGTTGAATCGGCTGTATCAGGATCGCTGCTGACATGATATCTGGCAATTACAGAATTTCCGTTCACATCGGTATAATTGACATAAAATCTGCCGGTTTCACTGTAATCCGGCGCAAAAGCCAATCCGAGAAGACCTCTCTCGCCGCCGGTCGAAACCAGTGCGGACAGGTCAAGAAAAGGCGAAGGATTGACAGAACCGTCAGGATTCAAAATTTTAATCATTCCGTTTTGTTCAACGACAAAGAGACGCTGGTCGCCGGCATGAGAAAGCTCGACAGGCGAATTGAACCCCTGAGCAAAGAGTTCGATTGAGATATCCTGGGCTTTTGTACACGAAGTCAAAAGCAGTATAAGGGAGATAAAAGTAACGCGAATCATAATCTAATCATTTTTAGAGGGTTATAAATTTAACAAGAAAAATCGGATTTTGACCTGAAAGTCTGTTAAAAAATCTGTAACTCCAATTCATTTCATACAGAATTACTTCCCATTTATACAATCAGCAGGGTATTTGTCAAGAAAGTTGGTCTGTTTTTGTTAATTATAATTAACTTTAGGACGGTTAAAAACATTACACAACCGGTCATGATCAAACTTGTACTTGTCGATGATGAAGTGAATGCTTTAAAAAGTCTGGAATGGGAAATTCAGAACTTCAGCAAGGATTTTGAAATAATTGCTGCTTTTACAAATCCCAAAGAAGCGATTTCCTATATCAGAAAAAATATAGTTGACTGCGTTTTTGTTGACATCGAAATGCCGCAAATGGACGGTTTACAGTTTCTCAGATCTTTTGGTTGCCGTGATTTTTTGGCGGTGATTGTCACTGCCTATGCACAATATGCGATTCAGGCAATCAAGGAAGAAGCATTTGACTATCTGCTGAAACCAATTGATACAGAAGATCTGACCGTTACACTCGACAAAATCAAAAATAAAATCAATCAGGACAATCAAAAACAGCCGGCTGTGGTCAATGCCCTGAGTTCAAAAATACCAATTTCGACCAACGGCAAGATTCTTTATGTGAATCCTAAAAAGATTGTCTATTGTGAAGGAGACGGAAATTACACAAAAATATTTCTTGAATGCGGAGACTCAATCTATGTGACCAAAAAGATCAAAGAAATTCAGGAAATGCTTCCTCAGGATCTGTTTTTTCGGGTTCACAATTCGTTTATTATCAACATTGCCATGGTCAAGGAATTTTTAAAGACAGACAGCTATGTTATTCTTGAAAATGACAAAAAAATTCCTGTTTCCAGAAACAAAAAAAATATGTTTTTAGATATTTTCCAGCATGGGTGATGTTGCATCCTACATCTTTATCTGGCATTTTCTGATCGGTGCGCTGTCAATCCTGGCATTGCTCAGCTGGCTCGTCTATATACAATCCGGGGAAAAAAGTTTTCTTTATTACGGAATCTACTCAACTCTGGTGCTGGGTTATCTGTTTTTTAAAACGCCGGATGTGCTGTACAAATCAACACTTCAGGTTAATTTCTACGAATCCCGGTATCTTCCTTTGAGTTATTTTATTCAGGTATTGTTTTATCATTTCTATTTTTATTTTGTCATCTATTTTCTTGAGCTTCATGAACGGATCCCGGGTTTTGTGAGAAATCTGAAGAAATCGATCAATATAATTCTGTTCATTTCATTTCTGTTTTTTTTATACAGTATCATCGTATTCAATCCCGAATTTTATTTCAATTTCTTCACCTTCGGTTATCTGCCGGTCATCCTCATTGCATCAATCGTTACGATGATCAGGGTATTGAGGTTAAAAGGCGAATTGAAATATTACATCATCATCGGGACTGCGATTTATATTGTCTTTTCACTGATCGCAATGTATTTTACGGTCAATCCGGGTAAATTCAGAGCACCGCTTGCATTTTTCTTTGTCGGTCTGATCATCGAAAATATTGCTTTTTCAATGGGACTGTCAACAAAGGTCAGAGGCTGGTACAACAGGATGATCTTTCATTTCAAAGAAAACGTCAGAATGAGAAAGAATCAGTATAAAATTCTTGAAAAAGAACTTCATTTAAAAGAGATGGAAATTCGTGAAATGACACTTCAGGCAGAGAAAGAAAAGCTTGAAAAAGTAGAATCTGATTACAACAATGAAATCAGAAGGCTCCAGCTCGATCTGCTTAAAAATCAGATGAACCCGCATTTTATATTCAATGCGCTCACATCTGTTAAGGTCTTTCTCATCGATAATGACAAAAAGAAGGCAGTTTTTTATCTCAATAAATTTTCAAAACTGATCCGGAAAATGCTCGACAGCTATCGGGTTGAATCCTACACGCTTGAGGAGGAGATTGAGATATTGAAACTGTATCTGTCGATTGAAAATATCCGTTTTAATTCAGAAATCAATATCGTATTTTCGATCGATCCCGAAGTTGATCTGAAATCGATCAAAATCCCGCCGATGCTGCTGCAGCCATTTGTTGAAAATGCGATCTGGCACGGTCTGATGCTCAAAGGCGAAGGCGCCAAAGAAGTGGTGATACAGGTCACAAAAGAAGGGAACAGCTGTTTTATGAGGATTGAAGACAACGGAATCGGAAGGGCAAAATCTCAGGAATCCCAGAAAAACAGAGCGCTGAAGAAAAATTCATACGGTCTGAAACTCGTTCAGGAAAGACTGGATTTGTTCAACAAACAGAACGAATTTAACTACCATTACAAAATATTTGATCAGACTGATGCAGAGAATAATCCCTGCGGAACCCGAATTATAATCAGTTTTGAAAAGAATTAAATTTGCAATCTATACAGTTAATACATCCAACTGTACAAACCGCAATGACAATTTAAAAAATAATTCATTATTTTTACCTCAGAATTTCAAAGAGAAGAGACGTTCATTTTAAAACCAACCTAGCATTTTGATTGCCTTTTATTCCTAATCAGGTAATCACCGGACTGCATGAATTATTTTTTACCCAACCAATTTTCCAACCGGACTAAAAAGTGTAACAACTGTCGTTTTGCTGAACCAGGGGCCCTCTCTGTTGTATCGTGAGATCACAGTTTGGATTTGATTGATTTCATACCGATGTGAGAAGGTTAATCCTCGAATTGATTTCAAAATATTAACTTTCTTTAGAGAAATACTTGACTCACTAACCTGAAAAATCATTCATATCCGAAAGGCCATCCGGATCGTGATTTCAAAAATAATTGGCTGCAGTCAAAAAAAATGGATGTGTGTGCATCCATTTTTTTTTGTGCTAAACCCAACCTCCGATTCGGGCTATGGTCAAAGCAAGTTTCCTTGTCATTTCTTTTCTCGAAAATTGTTCAATTGATTTTGATTCCGGTTTCGGCTGACCGGATTTGAAATTGCCGTAAACTTCCAAAATATAAATTTTCATTCCTTCCCGATCCGAATGACCAAAATATTTTCCGGCGTCTGTCCGGTTCAAAATTTTTGAGACATCTCCGTCCGAAGGACCGATTGCAATGATCGGATTTCGTGCTGCCAGATATTCAAACAGCTTGCCCGGAATGATTCCTTTTGATTTGGAATCGGGGAAATTTGTAAGCAGCAGCAGTTCCGAATTGACAATTCCCTCAACAGCTGCGCTGTGATTCACATAACCGTGTTTTATCAAATATTTGGACAATCCGTTTTCAATGATCGTTTCTTCGGCTTCGGCACTCAATATGCCGTAAAAATTGAGCTCCAACTGGTTTCTGAATTCATCATTCCGGTCTGTCAGTTCTTTTAACGCTTTCCACAATTCAACCGGATTTCGGGCCGATTCAAGATTGCCCGAATAACTGATTCTGAATTTCTGATTTTGAATTTTCTTTTCGATTTCAAAATCATCCGATTCATAACCGTTTGTAATCACCTCTGTTTCGGCTGCTCCGATCCGGTTGTAATCCTCAGCATCCGAAAAACTGGTTGCAATTACACAATCAGCAGTTTTCATCACAGCTTTTTCCAGTTCCTTGTGTTTTTTCTTTGAATTTTTTGTCAGCTTCAATTCGGAATGATAACTGATCTGTGTCCAGGGATCACGAAAATCTGCAATCCATTTCAGGCCGGGATATTTTCTTTTCAATTCCAAACCGATCAAATGCATGCTGTGCGGCGGCCCGGTTGTAATCAGCACATCGATTTGATTTTCTTTCAGATAATTACTCAAAAACTTAACCGAAGGTTTGACCCAGAATTTTCTTGCATCGGGTATAAAAAAATTCCCTCTGATATAAACCGACAACCGTGTCAGCAATGACTGTTTTTCCTTTTTTTCAAATCTTCCGGCTTTGTAGTCCTTTGATTTGGGATTAAAAAATTCTGCCAGCCGATAGGGTTCCCAAATCGGGGTTTTGATGACTTTCAGACCCTTGGGGGACTGTTCCAAAAGGCTGTTGTCAATCATCGGATAGGACGGATTCTTGGGCGTGTAAATGACTGGTTCAATACCGTATTCGGGCAGATATTCCGCAAACTTCAGCCAGCGCTGTACGCCCGGTCCGCCCGCAGGCGGCCAGTAGTAAGTAACGATAAGAACCTTTCTGAAATCCACAATCTGAACTTTGGCTGTTAAACCTGTAAAACTCGTCTAAACAAATTTAATTTAAACAGGCAGAAAATTTCGCCTTCGATCTCTGGTAATTGAACCACATCCAGAATCAATGTTTCTGAATTGACTTCGTCTTTCAGTTCAAAACCAGCCAATCCAACTTTAACCATCGGTTTGACCTGCAGATTTCTGATTTCGGTTAACAGCGCAATAAATTCCCGGTCTTTGAGGTGATGAATATAGATTGCCATCTTGAATCTGATTGATGCGGTGAATATACAAATTATTCTCCGCATAATTTGAGGTGATTAGAATGGCTTTTCTGTACTAATTTTTAATAAATCTTCAAAACCGCCGACGGTGGTTACTCAGACCATCGGAGATGATTTTGCCGAATCTGGCGAAGCAGCTGTTTTAAAAGTTCTAATTTTTTGGCCATTTCCTGTATAAACAGTTAAATTGTAGAAGTTATGCGAATAGTTCGTAAAACATTCGTATTTTAATGGTTATGCGAATGTTATTTGGTGATTTGTGATAGTTTCGTAAATTTGGGTGTCATGCACCATTTTAAAACGATACACCAATGAGAAAATTAATATTGACGACATTATTGCTTGTTACAACTGTTTCGACAATTTTCGCACAAGACGTATTTTTGGAAAGGGGAAATTCCTATTTGAATAGCGAACAATTTGACAAGGTGGAGCAGACTTTCCGAGAAGCAATTGAATCGGACAGTACTAATCTAATTTATCAATGCCAACTTGGGCTGACTTTAATTCAAGCGAAAAAATACGGTGATGGAGAGCAAGTCCTTGACAAGGTTCTAAAAACAGACCCAAATAATGTTGCGGCAATTTGGTATAGTGGAATTGGAAACTTTCATAACGTTCAGTACATACAGGCTATAGATAGGTTTGAAAGAGCATTGACCTTGCTTGATAAAAATAGCGGACAATATTATTCTGTAAATTGGTTCATAGGTAAATGTTACTCAATCCTATTAAAAACCGAAGGTTTAACTTATACGGAAACCGACCGAATGTTTGAATGTTACGAAGAGTATTTAAGACTACAACCAAATGCAGAAGACGCACCTCAAATTAAAGAATATTTGGAGCGGAAAAAGAAAAGACGACCACCAAGCAATGTGAAAGTTTGGGTTGACTTGTAGTAACTAAATAAAAAACGGTGCTAAAATGCCGCCTCTCATCAATTCGCGACGCTTTGCCTGAAATGCTAACATACGAATCTCAAAAACAAAAGATATGAAAAGATTATTTTTATTGCTGACAGTGTTCACTTTGGCACAAACCACTTTTGGCCAGTACAGCCAGGATTCTATCAAAACAGACAAAGGATATTTGCATTATTTTATAAAGGGAAAAGGTAAACCCGTAGTGCTATTGCAGGGCGGCCCCGGATTTTCGCACGATTATATGCGCGGTATTGCCGATTCTTTGAAAAACTATCAGTCTATACTGATTGATTATCAGGGCACAGGCCGGTCAAATTACAACAATGTGGATTCCACATGGGTTTCAAATGAACAGGTGGTTGAAGACATAGAAACGATTCGCAAGCATTTGAAAATACAAAAATGGACTTTGGTCGGTCACAGTTATGGCGGAATGTTTGCTTTGCTGTATGGTGTGAAATATCCGGAAAGCACTGAGAAAATCATTACTGTGTCAAGTGCAGGAACCAATCAGCAATTTCAGGAACATTATGGATACAATATATTTGCGAGAATCTCTCCCGAGAATAAAAAACGGATTGAAGATATAAGTTCAGGAAAAATAAAAACAAATGACGAAGTGCCGGGAATGGGCGAAGTTGACAAGCTGTTGATGCAGGCCATGTTTTATGATCCCGAGAATATACCAAAAGCGATCGCACCCATTCCAAAAGATGCGATGCCCATATTTTTTAATCCCAAGTTCCAACGCGCCTATTGGGGCAATCCGTCCGACAGAACCATTGACATCACAAAAGATGTGTTGGCGTTTAACATCCCTGTCAGAATGATTGAGAGTTGGCAGGATCCCAACTATGACGGCCGCCAACTGCTTTTGAACCATCAGTTAAAAAATTCAAAAATAGAGTTCATCAACCAATCGGGACATTTCCCGTGGGCAGAACAACCGGACGAATTTTTCAAAATTTTGAGAGGATTTTTGGAGAATGATTGATAGAACCAATAAAATTATATTTCCATAAAAATGAAAAAAACGAGTTTAATTATTCTGGCACTTTTGACCTCTTTCTGTTTTGGTTTTGCTTTCAAAACAGCGATTACAAACCAATCAGCTGAACAGACAAAGAAAGTTACAGGTATAGGCGGAATCTTCTTTAAGAGTAAGAATCCAAAAGTGTTAAAAGATTGGTATCAGACAAATCTTGGCATAAATACAAACGAATACGGAGCTGTATTTGAATGGTTTCAGGGAGCGGACAGCACAAAAAAGGGTTTTTCGCAATGGTCAGTTTTTAATGAAAAGACCGACTATTTTGCACCCTCTGCAAAAGAATTTATGATTAATTACAGAGTTGAGAACATAGAAACACTTGTAAAAGAATTGAAACAAAACAACGTAAATATTTTGGACTCCATTCAAACTGTTTCATACGGGAAATTTGTTCATATTCTCGACATTGAGGGGAATAAGATAGAACTGTGGGAACCAAATGACATTGAATATGAAAAATTAGGAAAGCAGTTTGGCAGTAAAACAGTAAAATGATGAGCAGACAAAACGTTCACCGCTGTCGGAAATGTTAAAAAATTCCTGATTTTTAATCAAAAAAACCAATCGTCTGTTTTTATATAATTCAGTGTTTTCCCTGCAAATACATTAATTTATCCGGGTGAAACTGGGCTGTAAAATTTTAACTTTTCACAATTTTGACGGAAAAGTGAATTGCGTATATTTGTTTAGACTGCTGAGTTACAGGAGCCCTCCTTAAAACTGAAAACTAACAGAAAACAGAATTATATGAAAAAATTACTACCTGTCACCCTTATTTTATTCGGGCAGATAAGTTATTCCCAATTCAATTACCCTACCACAAAAACTGTTGACAGCTCTGATATCTATTGGGGCATTACCGTTCAGGATCCCTACCGTTGGTTGGAAGACATTAAAAATCCCGAAGTTGAAAAATGGTTCAAAGCAGAGGCGGATTATACCAATGCACAAATGGCAAAAATTCCCAATCAGGACAAACTGATTACCGAAATGAAAGTGCTGAGCAATTTAAAGTCAGCAACTTATATGCCTGTGGCCAAAGCAGGCGGCAAATATTTTTATCAGAAATTACTGCCGGACGAACAGGTTTTTAAACTGTATTACAAACAGGGCGAAAACGGAAAAGAAATTTTGCTTTTTGATCCGCAACATTTTGTGGAAGGGAAAACTTTCGATTGTATGCCGACCGTTAGCGATGACGGCAGTAAAATCGCAATGATTTTGAGCGAGGCAGGAAGTGAAATTGGCGATACCTACATTTTGGATGTAGCCACCGGGAAGTTTTTACCGGATGTTATACCCAATATCTCCGGCTTTACCGGTGTAAGTTTTGCGGACGGGAGTAATACTGAAATTATTTATGTACAGTTCAAAAGCAAAGACGTTCACGATTCCGAATTATTTCTGAATCCGCCTTCTAAACTGCATGTTCTGGGCACGCCCGTTGAAAAAGATATTGTACTCGTCAGTTCAAAGAAAAATCCCGAACTGAATATTTCACCCGAACTGTTTCCGGTTATTTCGATATATAAAGATTCGCCTTATATGATTTTGGTGTTAGTTTCGGATGAGAATAATAGGCCTTTGTATTATGCGAAAAAATCTGAATTGAAATCGGGAATAATCCATTGGAAACCTTTAGTAGTCAAAGATGATGAAGTGAGGAAATTTTTCATTCACGGAACAGATTTTTATTTCCTGACAACCAAAGACAATCCCCAATTTAAAATTGCAAAAACAAATTTGGATCATCCGGATATAAGCCATGCTGACATCATAGCCGAAGGCAGTGGTGATTTTAAAATATCGGGCGATGACTTTGTTCATACAAAGGACTATCTCGTTTTCAACAAGAGTAAAAACGATTTGGAGGTAAAACCATACGCTTACGAATTTAATACCGGAAAACTATCGGAGATCGATGTTCCGCTCAAAGGGAATGTTTCGGTTATAAGTGATTTAACAGGAGATCATTCTGTTTATTCAAATGATGAAAATGAAATCGTATTATTCAACAGCGGCTGGACGGTTCCGATTAATTTTTACAGCTTTGATTTGGATAAAAATAAATTGTACTCAACTATTATTTTTACCACAAAATACAATTATCCCAATCTCGAAAACCTCGTATTTGAAGATGTTGAAGTTCCGTCCTGGGATGGTGCGCTTGTTCCGCTGAGTATCGTTTACGACAAAACAAAATTGAAAAAAGACGGCAGTAACATAGCCTATATGTCAGGTTACGGAGCTTACGGTTTTTCTGAAATTCCCGTTTTTACAGGCTCTATGCTGCCCTTGTTAAATCGTGGGGTGATCATGGCATATCCTTCTGTTCGTGGCGGAGGTTCAAAAGGCAACGATTGGTATTTGGCAGGAAAGAAGACAACCAAACCCAACACCTGGAAAGACTTTAATGCCTGTGCGGAATGGCTCATCAGCAACAAATACACCTCGCCAGATAAATTTGGAATCAGAGCCAAAAGTGCTGGCGGAATATTGATCGGCAGGGCAATAACAGAAAGACCGGATTTATACAAAGCGGCTATTCTGGAGGTGGGTGTATTGAATCCCCTTCGATTTGAATTAACACCCAACGGACCGCAAAACATTCCCGAATTTGGAACAGTTGAGATTGAAGAAGAATTTAAGGCATTACTGGAAATGGACGCATATCAGCACATTCAAAAAGGAGTAAAATATCCCGCACAACTCATCACAACAGGTTGGAACGATCCAAGGGTTGTCAGTTACATTCCTGCAAAATTTGCGGCAAAAATGCAGACGGACAACGGTTCTAAAAATCCGGTCTTTTTGGATGTAGATTACAGTGCAGGTCATGGAGGCGGCAGTACAACAGATGAAGCATTTGCACAAACTGCCAGGATATTTTCATTTTTACTCTGGCAATGCGGAGATAAAGAATTTCAACCCTAAAAAACTATAAGTATGAAAAACAAAACTTTGCTATTTATGATTTCATTGGCAGGCCTGCTGACCATCGGCTCCTGTTCTAAACCAACCGAAAAGGATAATACACTTTCCTATTTTGACACTCTGGACGAAGGTGTAGATGGAATACAAATAGGCGGCATCAGAATGATTCCCATAAATACGCCAAAAGGAGAATTTAATGTATGGACAAAACGAATCGGCAACAACCCGAAGATCAAAGTGCTGCTGCTCAATGGCGGGCCCGGCAGGACACACGATGACTTTACGCCTTTTGAAAGTTTTTTTCCAAAAGAAGGAATTGAATTTATCTATTACGACCAGCTTGCCTGTGGTCTTTCTGACAATCCCAACGACACATCTCTTTACGATCTGGATCGATATGTGGAAGAAGTGGAGCAGGTGCGAAAAGCGCTGAATCTGGACAAAGACAATTTTTTTCTGTTGGGACATTCCTGGGGCGGCCTTCTTGCGATGCAGTACGCGCTCAAATACCGGGACAATCTGAAAGGATTGGTCATATCCAATATGATGGCGAGTTGTCCCGAATACGGAAAATATGCCAATGAAGTATTGGCCAAACAAATGCCTCCCGAGGTTTTGGATACCATACGGAAAATTGAAGAAAGGGGAGACTTTGACAATCCGAAATACATGGAATTGCTGATGACTTATTTCTATTCGAAACATCTGCTTCGTTTGCCGCCCGAATTTTGGCAGCAATTTAAAACACCGGAAACTTTTAATCAGGAATTCTATGTCACCATGCAGGGACCGAGCGAATTTGGTATTGCCGGAAAATTAGCGAACTGGGATGTAAGCAAAGAACTGAAAAACATAAATGTTCCCACCCTTGTAATTGGCGGAACTTACGACACCATGGATCCCAAGTATATGGAATGGATGAGCAAAGAACTTCCTAAAGGACAGTTTTTACTTTGTGAAAATGGCGGTCATTTGCCTTTCTTTGACGACCAGAAAACCTATTTCAGCGGTTTGATAAAATTCCTTAAAGACGTTCAATAACGGTTAAGCAGAATCGCGTATGAAGACAACCGCCAAAAGTCAGGCATTGAATGTCATTTTATAAAACACAATTCCAATATTAAGCATATGAGCGAATACATTAAAATCGGACTTAAAATAACCTGGTTAATTGTCCTGACTTACTGGTTTATTTCGGGAATTGGGGCAAAAAAAGCAGATCGGCAGGAAAATGTTTTCAGTAGATTTTTACAATATTGGCTTCCATTAATCATTGCAATTTTGTTATTGGGACCCGGAGATTGGTATGGACACAGCCGGTTAAGGGAGAATTTTATTGAGCACACTGATTTGGTTGGAATTATCGGACTTTCAATTTCGGTAATTGGAGCAATAATCGCCTGTACATCCAGATATTCATTGGGTAAGAATTGGAGCCTGTCGGTTCAAAGAAAAGAAAATCACCAATTTATCCAGACCGGGATTTATAAAATTGTCCGACATCCGATTTATACCGGACTTTTGCTGCTGTTTATCGGAAATGCAATAATTGTTGGCGATTATAGAGCAATATTGGCTGTACTGATAGTTTTTATATCCTTCTGGCTAAAACTCAAGAAAGAAGAAAAATTGCTGACCGAAACTTTTGGAGCGGAATATAAGGAATATAAAAATCGGACAAAAGCATTAATACCATACCTGCTGTGATATATGATGATTAGAGAAGCTGCAGTTGACGACATAAAAACAAAATTTCATCGGAAAGCTGGGGTGAACGGTTTCGATCGTCACTTCCGATTCAATATTTATCAATAAAAACAATTTTCAACACAGCTTCCAGCCGATTTTTTGATTAAGTTTGAGTTCTGATTTTTCAAACAAAAAAGATTCAATCGATAAAACAGCTTTAAATGAGAAACATTATACTTCTTTCAATCCTTACCATTGTATTTGCCGGCTGTAATTTCAACACGACCTCCACAAACAATGAATACGACAGAAAAGATGCCGAAAAGATCACCAATAAGTTCTATCATTATCTGGATATGAATGATTTCAAAAAAGCGGAAACCCTTTTCAGCGAGAAATTCTTTGAAGTAACCGACAGAGACCAGCTTCAGAAGATATTTGAAAAGACAGTTGAGGATTGCGGAACGCTCACAAACTTTGAACTGCAGGACTGGAATACGCTGGTGGTCAAAGGATCAAATCCAAAATCAGAATATGTTCTTTTGTACAAAGTCAGCAGAAAGAAAAAGGATACCATGGAGAGAGTCAGCATGATGAAAGAAAATGACAGCATCAAAATCGTCGGTTATCATTTGACTTACAGTATGCTGGATGAATAGATCAAGCTGAAGAATAAAACGGCTATTACAAAATTCTACTTGAAAATTGCATATTCGATTGTTGCAGCAGTCAAAACAGAACAGATTCAAATGAAAATTTTGTATAAATTTGAAGTTCGGTCATCAGTTTGGTTTTTTTGATAAATTTTTTGGCCGCGACTAAGCCGGTCAAACATTGTGTGTAACTTTATTGATTAGGAATTGAGTTATTAATCTTTCTGAAAATAAAAAAAATGAAATTAATCTTTTCTTGCACCTTACTTTTAATTTGTTTTAGATTGTATGCATTATCGCCTGATGATGTCATCGTTGTAGTTCCAGACGAAAACGGAATTGTCTATGTGAAATCAGGAAGTTCGGGGGACGGTTCGTCTTGGGGAAATGCGGTCGGCGAACTGGCTGATGCAATGGAAAATGCGAAAATCAACAATGATATCCAAGAGATATGGGTTACGACAGGTATCTATAAACCGAAATATTTCACTCACCTGGATTGGGGAGATGATGAATATGGTTTTGATTATGGAAAGTATAATTTCTTTCCGGGTCGAAGTAATCTTAAAATTTACGGAGGATTTACAGGTACTGAATTAAATGTTGAGGAGCGTATTTTGACCGAAGAATCTTTAAGTACCTTAAGTGGATATATGGACAATGGTTTAAGAAACTACAACATACTTCTTTGTTATGAAATGGATAATTTTGAATTGGATGGGTTTATAATTACAGGAGCTTATTCAGCTTTGGATGATGATCATGAAGATTTTGGTGCGATTAATTTATATAATTCAAATGTAATCATTAGAAATTGTATTGTATCTCAGAATCAATCGATACATGGCGCAGGTGTTCTTGCGCTGGGAGGTTCACTTCATATATCAAATTCGAGATTTGAACATAACATAGCAATGTTCGCAGGAGGAGGTGTTTTTGTAAATGAAGGAGGAACCGTAACTATTGAAAGATGTATGATTTTAAATAATAGCGCTGGTGAGGGAGGATGTATATTTACTGGAGTTTTATCTCATTTATCTATGAACAATACCCTTATTTATAATAATGCCTCAAATTATGCTTCTCTAATAATGTATCATTCATTTGATTTCACAAATGTCACAATTATAGCGTCCGTTTTACTAATTACGGAAAACTCAGAAGGAATTATTAAAAATAGTATTTTGGAAGAAGGGCTTGGTTTATATCAGGAAATACCGGATCCCCCAATCTATTATAATTCTTATGTGAAAAACCGAACTCAGGAAGATGAAAATAATAATATAGACGGAACGATGAATCCGAATCTTTTTTTCATTGATCATCATGGACAAGATTTCAGATTAAGGCCAAATAGTCCACTTATAAATAAGGGTAATAATGCATACAATGATTCTCTAATAGACTTAGACGGAAATGAAAGAATTTATGGAGAGTCAATAGATATAGGAGCTTATGAGTCTCAAACAGCACCGCTCATGACTTATGTTCCGGATGATAATTTCGAACAAAAATTGATAGATTTAGGATATGATGATGTTCTTGATGATTATGTTGTAACGTCAAATATTATCGGAATTTCCAATCTTGATATAAGTTCCAGTGGCATTTCCGATCTTACGGGAATAGAAGACTTCATTTCACTTCAGCATCTAAATTGCTCATATAACCAATTAAATACTTTGGATTTAAGTCAGAATTCTTTTTTAAGTTTTCTCAATTGTTCTCATAATTTACTAACAGAATTGAATTTTGAAAATGTAATTGAATTAGATGCCAGTTACAACCAATTGACTTCATTGGAATTATTAGGATATTTCACAAAACTGCATTGTAACAATAATCAGCTAACATCATTGAATATTCAGAATTGGATGAATACTGAAATACAAGAAATCATTGCAAACAATAATCCCAACCTAACTTGTATTCAGGTGGATGACTTAAATTATTCTGAAACCAATTGGATAGATCCTGAATTCTTTCTTTTTGATGAATGGATGAACCTTAGTGAATATTGTGAAGATATGACTACAATAAATTATGATTATGATTTAATGTCAATTTATCCCAATCCAACAAATGATTTTTTGACTATAAATACAACTGAAGAGATTTTAGGATTTGAAGTATTTGATTTAAATGGGCGGACAATTTTAAATTTAAATTTCGCAAATAAAACTATTGATGTTAGACGACTTCCGCAGGGAAATTATTTACTCAAACTATATTTTAAAAATTATTCTAAAAATTTAAAGTTTATTAAGAAATGATCCAATGAAAAATTTGAACACAATACATTAGGTATTTATTTTATTCGCAAAATTGGAAACGAAAACAAAACCGAGTTCAAAATTTAAACTTCATCAAATTCTTCAGCAATGGGTACTTTAATTGTGTTTTTGATTCTATTCTCTATTTTTATAATTATGAATCTTTTGATTCACAAATATTGTATGAATCAGCACATTAAAGTTATTAAACAAATTGAAAATGAAAAATATACAATTTTCAAAAATTTAAAACTGAAACAAGCCTGGAATTACGGATTTAGATTAAATCGTGCAGATTTAATTTTAATCAATAAACAGCTAATTGTTTTGATTTTTAATTCTAATTTGAATGGAATTATTAAACAGGCACAACCGGTGATTTTATTTTATCAGAAAGAACCAGTACAATTATTCAACGGAATCAACAGTTATAATAAAATTGAAAACATCTTTCCTTTAAATAATGGGATTAAAATTTTAACCAAAGTAGATTATTTTTTTAATAAGAAAAATCTTAGCTTTGAATTTGAAACCACTCCTGAACAAAAAGGACAAATAATCAGTTGTCTTACAGATAATGATTGAATGTGAATGAGAGACGCGACCAATATTATTGGATTAAAAGAAATATCTATTCCGCCCCAAATTTATAAAGAAAATACCCGCCCTTCCTTTCCGAATCATCCAGAATCTCATTCATTGTCATCTTTTTCCCGTTCAGTTCGATGCTTTTGACGATATTTTCAAAACGAAAATTATGCGTCGAAATCAGCCGGACGGTTGAATTTTCGGGCAGCGTTACAACCATCACCGAATCATTGATCGGAATCAGATCGATTTCATCGGGCGCTTCGCCTTTATGGAATTTCTTCGGTTTTACGATTCCCTCGTGCCAAAGCAGTTTATAATTGTCTTCCAGCACAAATTCCTTCAGCCGGCTGTCAAATTTGATTTTCACTTCAACTTTTTCGTTGCTGTGATTCTGTATAAAAAACGGTGTGTAAATACTGCACGAACAGAGCAGCAGACAGATTCCGAATCCGAACAGTCTTTTGATCATCAGATTTCCTTTCTCAGTCGGGCAACCGGAATGCCCAACTGTTCCCTGTATTTTGCAATCGTCCTTCTTGCAATCGGATATCCTTTTTCTTTCAGGATTCCCATCAGTTTCTCGTCGGTCATCGGCTTCTTTTTGTCCTCTTCCGCCACCACATCCTGAAGGATTCTTTTGATCTCTCGTGTCGAAACCTCTTCGCCGTCCTCATTGGTCAGACTCTCGGAAAACAGATCTTTGATCAGAAAAGTTCCGTATGGCGTATTCACATATTTGCTGTTTGCAACCCTCGAAACCGTTGAAATATCCATTCCGATTTTGTCGGCTATGTCTTTCAGAATCATCGGTTTGATCTTGGTTTCGTCACCGGTCAGAAAATAATCTCTCTGAAAATCCATAATCGCCTGCATGGTGTACATCAGCGTGTTTCGTCTTTGTTCCACCGCATCGATAAACCATTTGGCAGCATCCAGTTTTTGTTTGACAAACAGCACCGCCTTTTTCTGTTCTTCAGATTTTTTTTCGGTCACCTTATAGGTTTTCAGCATATCAGAATAGGCATTTGAAACCCTGAGTTCGGGGACATTTCTTCCGTTGAGCGACAGTTCAAGCTCGCCGTCAACGATTTTGATTGTAAAATCGGGTGTGATATGCTCGATCGTCTTTGTATTTCCGGCATAAGATCTGCCCGGTTTCGGATTCAATTTTTCAATTTCAGTAATCGCTTCTTTAAGCTGTTCTTCTGAAATTTCATATTTCTCCATCAGTTTTTTGTAATGCTTTTTAGAAAACATTTCAAAAGACTTTGTGATCAGTTCCAGCGCCAGTTCGGTCGCTTCAGTCTGAGGCTGTTTGTTTTGAAGCTGAATTTTCAGACATTCCTGCAAATCTCTTGCACCCACACCGATCGGATCGAGTTTTTGGATGTAATTGACCAGCAGATGTTCGATTTCATTTTTGTCGGTAAATATATTTTGCGCAAAAGCCAGATCGTTTGCAACCGCCTGAGGTTCTCTTCTCAGATAACCGTCATCGTCCAGATTTCCGATGATGAAATTTGCAATCTCAAATTCCTCCTCATCCAGTCTGAACATCGAAAGCTGGCTTTCCAGATGATCCAGAAAACTGGTTCCCTGTGCAAACGGGATTTCGCGGTCTTCATCGTCATCGCTGTAATTGTTTGTATAAGTTTTGTAATTCGGAATTTCGTCGTCGCTCAGATATTCGTCTATATTGATGTCGTCGGTATCAATCGTCTGGTTGTCGTCATCTCCGTCCCATTCATCATATTCAGAGCTGTATTCGTCATCACCGAATTCTTTTTCCTCTTCCAGCGCCGGATTTTCTTCCAATTCCTGTTTGATCCTCTGTTCAAAAGCAAGCGTAGGCAGCTGCACCAGCTTCATCAGTTGGATCTGCTGTGGCGACAGTTTTTGCTGCAGTCTTAAATTGAGTTCTTGCTTTAACATTGGTTTAATTTAATTAAAATTCAGCACTTTTTGGTGTTCTCGGGAAAGGAATCACATCTCTGATATTGCCCATTCCGCAAACAAACAGAACCAGTCTTTCCAGCCCCAAACCAAAACCGCTGTGCGGAACGGTTCCGAATTTTCTCAAATCTCGGTACCACCACAAATTTTCTTTGCTCACACCCAGCTGATCCATCTTTTCGTCCAGCACATCCAGTCTTTCCTCACGCTGAGATCCGCCGATGATTTCACCAATGCCCGGAAACAGCACATCCATCGCCCGGACGGTTTTTCCGTCATCGTTCAGACGCATATAGAAAGCCTTGATTTTTGCCGGATAATCAAACAGGATCACAGGCGATTTGAAATGTTTTTCGACCAGATATCTTTCATGCTCAGACTGCAGATCCATTCCCCAGCCTTCGATCGGATATTTGAATTTCTTTTTCTGATTGTGTTTTGAATTTTGAAGAATTTCAATCGCTTCGGTATAAGTCAGTCTGACAAAATTGTTGTTCAGCACATATTCGAGTCGCTCCATCAGCGAGAGTTCTGATCTTTCATTTTGAGGTTTCTGTGTTTGTTCTTTGTCAAATCTTTCAGACAGGAATTTCAGATCGTCCGCACAATTTTCAATCGCATAATTAATCACATATTTGAGCATATCCTCGGCCAGATCCATATTCATATCCAGATTGTAAAACGCCATTTCGGGTTCGATCATCCAGAATTCTGCAAGATGTCGTGTTGTATTTGAATTTTCGGCTCTGAAAGTAGGACCGAAGGTGTAAACTTTCCCGAGACCCATTGCAGCCACTTCGGCCTCCAACTGCCCCGAAACCGTCAGATTGGTATGTCTGCCAAAGAAATCTTCAGAAAAGTCAACTTTTCCATCATCATTTTTTGGCAAATCTTTCTCCAGATTAAAATTGGTCACCGTAAACATTTCGCCGGCGCCTTCCGCATCCGAACCGGTGATGATCGGCGTATTGACATACACAAAACCGTTGTCGTTAAAATATTTGTGGATGGCAAACATCAGACTGTTTCGCACCCGCATGATTGCGCCAAAAGTATTGGTTCTGAAACGGTGATGTGCCTGTTCTCTCAGTTTTTCAAGACTGTGTGCCTTTGGCTGAAGTATGGTTGACTGCAGTTCATCCGGATTTGATTCGCCCAGAATTTCAATTTTCTGTACCTGAATCTCAATCTCCTGACCCGAACCCTGGCTTTCAATCACTTCTCCGATTACCTTCAGCGATGCCGCGGTATTGATTTTGTCAAGAATCTCAGCATCAAAATTTTCAAAATCAACCACCAGTTGTATGTTTCGAATGGTCGAACCGTCGTTGAGTGCAATAAATCGGTTGCTTCTGAACGAACGAACCCATCCCTGTACACAGACTTCCTGAAGCACTGCTTCTTTTCCTTTGTTCAATAAATCTTTTATGGTATAATTTAGCATAGTCATTCAATATTACTGCAAAAATAAACAATATTAACATAGTCTTTAAATTTAAGGCATAATTTTTGATAAGCAAAATCATCTTAATTCAATAATTCAACTGACAATCAGTTGATTATAATCCAAAAATCAGATTGAAAGAAAATCTTCCGCCGTCTTCACCGTTAAAATAATTGATTTTTCCGGTCAGCGTTTTGGCTACATTGAACCAGATTCCGCCGCCGTATGACTGATGCCATTTGTCTGAATTTTCACCCGGCATCCAAACCCTTCCGTAATCATAACCGGCATGAATTCCGTAATAAACCGGAACCAGCGGTGTTTTGATTTTTCCGAATCTCAGATTCAGATCAGAAGTCTGTACAAATGAACTTTTGCCGATAAAACGGTCAAACCGGTAAGATCTCAAATCGGATTCACCGCCGATGGAAGCAGACTGATAGAATTCAAAATGATTGTTGAGCAGCGTTTTTGCTTTGACCAGCGTCGAAAGATTCAGAATTCCGCCGCGACTGATCGGATGGGTAAAACCGAGACTGCCCGAAAGCCGGGGAAGACTTCGGTTGGATTGACTGAAATTGGTATCCAAATTTGCTTCTGCGCTGAAAGTCATTCCGAGCGTCGGCATCGAAACATTGTCATAATTGCTGAAACTGTATTTGAGTTTTGCCTGACCAAAATAGTTGTGGTCAAATATATATTCCGGAATTTCTGCCGAAGTTTCCGCAATCCTGTTTTTTGTTTTTTCAACTTTCACATCGGTTATTTCCAGACCGAATTCGATTCTTCCGTTGTTTCTTCCAACCTTGAACAGACTTGGTTTGAAACTCAAAGACTGAATCCTCATCCGGTTGTAATCCATTCCCAGATCGTCTTCAAAATTCATAGTTTGATTTCCGTAACCAAAGAAATTATGGGTAAACGCAGGACTTGTAAAACCGGCGGACAGATTCAGATTCCATTTTCCGATCACTTTCACAAAATCACCGCTGTAATTGGCTTCAATTCCGTTGGTTGCAAAATAATAGTTCAAAGTCAGTTTGTGTTTTGCAGTGTATTTTTCGCGTTTGAAACCGTTGACCGTATAATTGAAAGACATCCCGATTTTTACACCGTCATCCGGATTGTAACCCACCGAAGGCAGCCCGCTGTATGCATTGTATTTCGGTTTTCGGTAATCGTAACGGTTCAGTCCGTAATCTTCGGTCAGATGAATTTTTGAATTTTTGGCGTTTTCGGTATGGTCATCATCGTTCGGATAATCATAAATTTTAATTCTTTTGCCGTTTTCAATCTGATAATCATCTTTTCCTTCTCCGCCGATCAGCCGTACAAGTATCGGATTTTCGCCTTTTCCGCTTACCTCAAATACATCGCCCGAATTCAGACTGTAAATCCAGATTTCTTTGGTTTCACTGTGAACATAGGTATTCTCAAAAAACTGTTCTTCACCCGATTTTTTAATCCTGAACATCTGAACTTTGGTTTTTCCGTCCGCCAGTCTTTTCACCCTAATCCGATCGTCTTTGTCGGTCGAATAAAGCACAACTGTTTTTCTGAGTATTTTGTAATATTTTTCGGCAATGTCTGTCAGTTTTGTCTTTCTGATTTTCAGCAGTTCCTTGGTTTTTGCAACCGTTTCATCCTTCATGTTTTCGGGCATATTTCTGAATGATTCATCGATCAGTTCATCGGTCAGATGATTTTGAATGTATTCTGCTTCCGCCAGCCAGTCTTCGAGTTTTGATTCTCTGAACAGCGCAAGATCCATCGGATAGGGCTCCATATTGAACCATTTCACACTTTTCACATTCGGACCGTAATTTTCCATATGTCTCAAACCGGGCAGTCTCAAAATCAGCGAAATCAGAAATCCGTCATATCTTGGAAAAACCTGATCTCTGTCTCTTGGAATCGGTTGGTAAATGATTTTCCCGTCCCGGTTGAATTCAGACCATCGCCACTGGTCATCGTGCCGGTCCCAATCGCCGATCAGCATATCAAAAAGCCTCGCACGGATATAGCTTCTTTCGTCCAGTTTGTATTTTTCATCGCTTCTCAGATTTTCAAGCAGTTTGTCGGTGCTCACGATTTTGTCCGGTGAATCGAAATTCTCTGCATCATTGAATTTGCTCATCGGCCGTTCTTCCAGCATATACAGACCGTCTTCAAAGTCTTTGTTGTAAATTCCGAGATTGTTTTGTTTTTCGGCATAAAACAGCTTCGGATTGGTGTGATAAACACCGATCGGATTTGCCAGCTCACCGATGACAAACGGAAAATACGGATGTGAAGCGGTATAGAAATCGAGCAGAAAATCTTCTGTAAAGGTCTCATTAAAATCATCACCCATATACTGATCCTTGAATGCAAGCGACTGCAAAAATCGGGTTGCACTTTTTTTGAGCGCCCTCAGTGCATATTCCTTTCCGGTAATCGGATCGACTACACGTATTGAATTCGACTGATGACCGCCGCCTTCCCGAATCGCAACCAAACCGTTGAATTCTTTTGACAGATCAAGCACCGGCGCAGTTACCGGCATGCTGTAATATTTTCTGTAATGTTTTCCAAAAAGGAATTTGTAAAAACCTGATTTTTTGGTCATTTCATCCGGATAAATCTGTGAAGTTTCGGTTTCCTTAAAATCATTCTGATAAAGATAATCTGTAAAAACAGGTCTTTTTTCGGTCAGCTGATGTTCAAAAAGCAGATATTCCTCACCGCCCGAATTTCCGTAAAAACTGACTTTTGAACTGCCATCATCATAAATATCGAGCAGTGCATAACCCGGAAATCCTGCCGAAAAATCATTTGGATTAATTGCTCTTGCAGCTTCAGTCTTTGAACCCGAACCGCTGATGATCTGTTTTATATTTCCGTCTTCCAGATATTGCAGATTGTGATCGTGCCCCGAAACAAAAATCAGATTTTCTTTGTCTGAAGCCAGTGTTTTCAACCGATTGATCAATTCTCTGTACACATGATTCTGATTGTCCTGAGGACTGGCGCCCGAAGTTTTTCTGAGCAGATTGATCAGACTGCCGACCACCGGAAGCGGTAAATCTGATTCGAGCGGAACAAACTGTTTTTCGACCGAAAACTGTCCGCCGTGTGTGCCCGAACTCATCAGCGGATGATGGATGGCAACCACCGTCAGCTGATTCTGATTTTTGTTGAGCAAACTTTCAAATTCATCAAAAAAATCCTGCCTGGTTTTGATGCTGCAGTCTGCATTCATATTTTTATGCCGGTCCCAATTTTCGAGATACCACTGGCTGTCAACCGTTATCAGTGTGATGTTATCACCAAAACTTTTTGAATCGATTGCACATCCTTTTCTTGGCAGAAATGATTTTTTTCCCAATTGAGCGGTCACAAATTCTTCCTGTTCGTTCAGACCTTTCAGATTGGAATACCAGTCGTTATTTCCCGGAATAAAATAAGTCTGACCTTTGAAATCTTTCTGAATATCGATTTGATTTTGAAGTTTCTGTTCGGCTGTTTTTCGCTGATCCGATTTTTTGCCGGGCATTCCTTTCGGATAAATATTGTCGCCCAGAAAAATCAATGCAGAAGCCGAATCTGCTTTGTCTATTCTTGATTTGAGAAGTGAAAGCGTCTGCTGCGATTCTGGCTGATCAGCATTTCCGGCATCACCAATCAGATAAAAAGTAAAAGCAGGTTTTTGGATCTCTCCAGTCGGCTCCTGGGGCATGTTCACATTTTTTCCGTATTGCGGTTTGAAAGTCGAACACGAAGAAATCAGCAGACCCAAAAACAATAGTGAAAAATGAAAAAGTTTTTTAAAAGGACTTATTTCACTAATTTTACTCAAGATTTGACGCATTTATGAAAGATTTGATTCAAAAAGCAGAACAGTATGTTTTTGACTTATTCAAAGATAAGCTAAATTCAAATTATACTTATCATAATTTCCTTCATGCTCAGTTTGTGGTGTCAAAAATCAAAGAGCTGATCGAAGCCGAAAAACCGGGTGAAGAAGAATCAGATCTGCTGGTTATCGCTGCCTGGTTTCATGATACCGGCTATATTGAAGGCGCTGAAGGCCATGAAATCAGAAGCGCAGAGATTGCCGCGAAATTTTTGACCGAAAACAGCGTCAGTTCAGATCAAATCGAAAAAGTCAAACAGTATATACTGGCGACTCATCTGACAAAAATTCCTGAAACCAAAAACGAAATGATCATTCGTGATGCGGATTGTGCGCATGTGGGAGACGCTGCTTTTGAACAGCTGAGCGCTCAGTTGAAAAATGAAGTTGAATTGACCACCGAAAGGGAAATCAAAGATTCTGAATGGAATCAGAAAAATTATGAATTCCTGCTCAAAGTCCATCGGTTCTATACCGATTATGCACAGCTGAAATGGCAGCCGGTCAAATTGAAAAACGTGCTCAGAGTCAGAGAACAGATCGACAACAAGGACGAAATCAAAGAAAAGGAAAGACTGAAAAAAAGCAAGATTGAAAAGCTCGACAAACCCGATCGCGGTATCGATACGCTGTTTCGGGTGACGATCAACAATCACACCCGATTGAGCGAGATTGCCGACAGCAAGGCAAATATACTGCTGTCTGTCAATGCGATCATCATTTCGATTGCACTTTCGACTTTGCTGCCCAAACTGGGTTCTCCAAAAAATGAATATCTGATTTTGCCGACACTGACCATGCTTTTTGTGAGTGTAATCTGTATCATTTTTGCAATCATGGCGACCAAACCGAATGTAACCCGTATGGATTTCACCACAGAGGATGTCAGAAAACGAAAAATCAATATTTTGTTTTTTGGAAATTTCAACCGGCTCAGTCTTCCCGATTATGAAGAAGCGATGGAAGATCTGATGAGCGACAGAAAATATCTGTACGGTTCACTGAGCCGCGATCTTTATTATTTGGGTAAAGTTCTCGAACGAAAATACAAACTTCTGAGAATCACATACATCATGTTTATGATCGGCACCATAATTACGGTGATTACATTTATCTGGGCATTTTCAGAAAATACAGATTACGGCTGGCTGACACCGGATTGATGTTTTTTTGCCGTCGATTTTTATCATGCAGCCATCCGAATCAATTTATTCAGTATATGATGAAAATTATAAGTAACTCATATTCAATTATTTTTCATATTGAACCAATTTAAAGAATCCGGAGGATTCAAATGTTTATAGAAATATAATTTGGTTGGATTGTTCGCCCCAACCGGGACGTATGTTTCGGAATATCGTTTTTCTGCAAACACCTGCCCGTCCGACAGGCGGGGCTGACCGCTCCGAGGTCATAAAAAAACAAAATATAAACAGTTATTAATCAGATGTGTTTATTCTAAAATAAATTTTTGTCGGGTATTAAAATTAAATTTAGAAAAACAGACAATTTTAAAATAAAAATCTTTTGCCAAAGCCCTGATTGATACAATCTTTGATAAACGATCCAAAGGCCGTTCCTATTCAAAAGTCGTATTCCATTGAGTTGAACAGCCCCCTGCTGATGCAGGGGGCTGAAATCTTTAAATCAAACAAATCGTCTTTGGCCAAAATTTTCCTGTTTTTCTTTGAAAACCCTGCAATGATTTAATATGCGATAGTTTAGTAAAAAAAACAGCAGTAAAAAAGTCTCAAAGTCCGTTTTTTCAATTCGGCAGATCCAATTCATAAATTTTTAACCAAAGTTTTCCGGTCACAAAAGTCTTCCGTCATAAAATGCAATTCTGTTCAGCACATCATCGCTGCCGGGCCTCCTGCTTATTGGAAATTTAAACTGCTTACTGAACCGTGATTTTTTTCACCATTTCTTTTTGTTCCTGTTTCGGCAAAACGATACTCAAAATACCGTCTTTGTAGTTGGCTTCAACTTTTTCTGCATCCACCACATTTTTTGGAAGGGTGAAACTTCTCTGGAAATTGAAATAGCTGAATTCTTTTCTGGTGAAATTTTCTTCTTTTTCTTCATTCTCTGAAGATTTGTTTACACTCAGCTTCATTACATTGTCTTCAACTTCAATGTTGAAATCTTCTTTTTTCAATCCGGGTGCTGCCACTTCAATTTCAAAACTGTTTTCGTTGTTTTTAATATTGACTGCAGGCACCGAATAATGTCTGCTCACTTCAGAGCTGAACAGCGGCGAATCATTAAACAGACTGTCCAACAAACCGCCAAACAAATCCTGGTTTCTTTTCATGATTGTATTCATCGTTGTATGTTTTTTATTGTTTGACCGGATAAATTCAATTTATGTTCCAACCGGATTTTGAATTGATTTAATGTCATTTTGTCTGAATTTAGCAGTTTTAACAAATTAAATCAATCAAAAAAGCGACAGAATGTCCTGAATTTAAAAAAAAATATTCAAATGACACTGCGTATCGAATTTATGTTTAACTTTAGTTCGAAATAAAAAAAAGAAAAACGAATTATGAAAAAAGCTTTATTTCTTACTTCAGTATTAATGGCCGGATATTTTGCAGCCGCACAGGACATCACTGCCGCAACCGGTCTGACAAAGGGAAAGATTGAATTCAATGATTTCAGGATTATCAACTCAAACGATCTGAATTCATCGAGCGTACTGCTTACGAAAAATGACAAAATCAATCTGGAGTCAAAAGAAACCGAAATCGGAAAAATCTGCAGCTGCGGAAAATACATAGCTGCAATCACAGAATCGCTCAAGGGCGATCTGTTCTACATTCCGATGTCGGGTCAAAAAGTTATGAAGATTGACGTGGTTTCAAAAACAGGTACCGAATATACTTTTCAGGGACTTGACATCAACAGCGGAAACCAGGCGAATTATTATGCACGAATGACGACTGCACCAGACGGCTATATGTATGCACTGAACAATGCCGGAACCGAATTTCTCAAAATTTCGGACAACGGAACGATTCAGAATCTGGGTCCGATCAGTCAATTTGTTGAAAAAGCAAAGACATTTGATCAGGAAACAGCCGTATATGGCGGCGATATGATTGCAGATGCGTTTGGAAACCTTTATGTGTTCAGTGCAAGTCAGCATGTGTTTAAAATCAATCCGAACAAATTGAGTGCTGAATATCTCGGTCAGATCAAAGGTCTGCCCGGCAATTACACTGTAAACGGTGCAGCGGTTGAAAGAGACGGAAGCATCCTTTTGGGAACCTCTTCCCAAAACGGTTTCTACACCTTAAATATCGACACCATGGAAGCCGGCTTCAAAGCTGATTATTCTTTGTCTGTTTATGATCTTTCAAGTCCTTATTTCCTTCGTCAGAATGAAATGGACCAAATCAGCAAAGACTACGGCTACAGTCTGTATCCGACCATCGTTAAAAACAGTGAATTGAACATCGTTTCAAAATCAGACGAAAGCGCTGTACTGAATGTCAGCATCTGGAATCTGAGCGAGAAACGTGTTTATTCAAATACAGTCACTGTAAAATCTGCAGGCGACTATCAGCTGAAACTCAACGGATCTCTGCTGCCTGGAATCTATGTTCTTAAAGCTGTAAACCAGAATGGAAAAGAGGTGATCAACACCAAATTCACATTGCTGAGATAATTAAACGGCTTTTTGGAACGGCAGCTCAATTGGGTTCAAAACCAATTGAGCTGTTTTTTTTTATTGCTCCTTTCCTATCGGGGAAATTTTGTTCATAAGAGACTGTTTTTAAAAACTTATTATCCGAAATTAGTGCTCAACAATTACAGCGGTTTTTATTCGCGAAAAGTCTATGTGAACGAAGTCCGAAAGACAGGCGCAAATATCTGTCTGCCCGAAATCAACAAAAGTTTTTACAAAACCGTGATTTACGGAAACAATATCTATCTCGATTTTGACGGCATACTGAATCTGGAAATCGGTCTGAAACAATTTGCAATGCTGATTTGCTGCGGTGCTTTCGAAAATTCAATCCAAACAAAAAGGAACTGCTGTGGGAAGCTCATCTGCTGCTGAACGGGCGATCGGTCACCACCTCCTCTCCTGCTCTTTTTGAAACGGATTCAAAAAAAATCGTGCTGCCCGAACTGGAAACTTCGGTTTTGGAAGATCTGTATGACGAAATCGAACTGAGACGAAAGATCCGAGAAGTGAATAATTCAGATTCGAATATCTTTTTTAACTTTAGCCTATGATAACAGTTCCAAAAGAAGCATTGGTTTTTCTGGATAAATTAAAGAAAAACAATAACCGTGAATGGTTCAATGTGCATAAAGACGACTTCAAAACACTTGAAACCCAAATGAAGGCTTTCTATCTTGAAGTTGAAAAACTGATGAAGAAACACGACGATATTTCTGAATCAAAAGCATACAGAATCTACAGAGACATTCGTTTTTCAAAAGACAAAACTCTTTTCAAACATCATCTTGCGGCTTATTTCGGCAGGCGAAAACCGGAATTGCGCGGCGGTTATTATCTGCATATCGAGCCGGGCGGAAATTCGATGATTGGCGCAGGATTTTGGAATCCGGTCAAAGATGATGTGGATCGGGTGAGAAAGGAATGGGAAACGGATACGACTGAAATCAGAGAAATTCTGTCTGACAAAAGTTTTGTAAAAATCTGGGGTAAAATGGAAGGCGAACAGCTGAAATCCGCACCCGCGGGATACAGTCGCGAAAATCCGAATATCAATCTGATCAATTACAAACAGTGGCTTTTCAGGCATTCATTTACAGACGAGGAAGTGCTTTCTGCAGATTTTGCGAAGAGGGTGGACAGCGCCTACCAAACCGTCCGTCCGTTTTTTGATTATATGTCAGAAGTGCTGACCACCGATCTGAACGGTGTTTCGCTGATTTAAATTTCTTCGGGCCGTTTAAAAAACAATTCGGCGGTGTCTTTTGAAGATTCCATCGATCGGATGACCGAATTCAGCGGTTTTGTAAAAACATTCGGATAATCGATTTCGCCAAATTCAGGCCGAATCGGATAAGCAAGCTTTTCGGTTTCGATTGAAAACTGAGAATCAACACTTTCTTTATTTCCCCTCGGATCGAGTCTGAACCAGCCGTAATCTTTCAGATAAACCGCATTCAGTCCGTGAAGCGCATGACCCAAATTCGGATCATTGGTTTTTCTGAGTACACGCTGGTAACAAAAACCGCAGGGAATATTCATACCTCTCAAAAGTGTGGCGAGCAGATGTGATTTTGCAAAACAAATCCCGTTACAGCTTTTCAGCGCAGCTTCGGCCGAGATGGTCACTTCGGGTTCTTTGGTGTCAAACGAATGATAAATTTCGTCTCTTGCAATTTCAAATGCAAGTTTTGCTCTTTCTTTGGAATTGGTTGTTTTTGATTCGATGAATTTAATTTTTTCTTTGACAAGCGGTGTGTCAAAACGGATATAGGGTTGTATTTCGCCCAGGTAATCTTCAATTCTTTCCGATTCAAATATCAGTTGCATGATTAGAATTTTATTTTACCCAATTTATCAATTTTCAACCCAAAACGGAAGAAATCAGCGTTAAATCCAAACAAAGTATTCAATTATTTTGTATGAATCATCAATGTTTCATTGTTTTGATTTACACCATGCAAATCATTGATTATTTTCTTCAATTGATCCTCATCCGTAAGTTTTTCATTGAATATTATCCGGCTGATTTTGCTTTTGGATAAATTTTCCAAATCCAAATATTTCATATAAAGCAATTTGGATTCTGTATTCTTCTGTTCAATAAAAACGGTATCCTGTCTGGGTTTGAAGAAAATTCTTTTGATATTTTTTGGATTCAGATATAAGTTTTCAATCCGGCTGTCGACCGGTTCGGAATTTAGCATTACAATTAAGTTTTTTCCGGCATACCAATTCTGAATTGCGAGATATTCCTGTTTTCGACTTGTACAGCCTGAAATCAGTAAAATCATTAAAATCAGAATCAGCTGTTTCATTTTTTTTGGAAATTATTTCTCAACGACGTATTTTGACGCATTGACGGCTTAATTTTGTATTACAAACTTTTCATAATAACTATAATTTACCCAACCGACCTCAAATGCAAAACCCGGATTTTCTAATCAGAATTTTCGGGTTTTGCTTTTTTATTCAAACAGATATTTAACCCAAATCATAGATTTCCATAATATCCTTGAGTTCTTTCTCCATATCGATTTTCAGATCGATCAGTCTGCCCGAATGAATATCAAACACCCAGCCGTAAACATGGATATTTCTTTCTTTGTAAGCTTTTTGAACCGATGCGATTTTGATCAGATTGATGCATTGCTCCTGAACATTGAGCTCGACCAGACGGTTGTATCTTTGATTTTCGTCAGAAATTGAATTCAGCTCATCTTTGTGAATCCTGTACACATCACGGATATTTCTCAGCCAGGGATTCAGTATGCCGAGATCTTTTGGCTGCATGGCCGCTTTTACACCGCCGCAAAAATAATGTCCGCAGATCACCAGATGCTCCACATTCAGATGATTGACCGCAAAATCGACTACCGAGTTCATATTCAGATCGGTACTGATCACCATGTTTGAAATGTTTCGATGAACAAAAACTTCGCCGGGATGAAGCCCCATCAGTTCTTCGGCGGTCACACGGCTGTCCGAACAGCCGATAAACAGCACCTTCGGGTCCTGTCCTTTTGCAAGATTTTTAAAATAATCCGGATCGACCGACAGTTTTCCGGCTACCCATTCTTTGTTGTTTTCAAATATTTTATTGATATCCATGTCTCAAATTTAGTAAAAAAACAAAGCCAACCACTTAGGCTGGCTTTGAAAAGCTTTGTATGATTTATTTATTTCTCGTGTGAAATCTTTGCATGCAGATATTCTCTGTTCATTCTTGCGATACTCTCCAGCGAAATCCCTTTTGGACATTCGGCTTCGCATGCTCCGGTATTGGTACAGTTTCCAAAACCTTCGGCATCCATCTGTGCCACCATATTTTCGGCTCTTCTTTTGGCTTCCACCCTTCCCTGGGGCAACAGTGCAAATTGTGATATTTTGGCGCTGACAAACAGCATGGCCGAACCGTTTTTGCAGGCAGCCACACAGGCACCGCAGCCGATACAGGTCGCATTGTCAAAAGCAGCATCCGCATCATCTTTTGGAACCGGAATTGAGTTGGCATCCACCGTATTTCCTGAAGTTCCGACCGAAATGAATCCGCCGGCCTGCTGAATCCTGTCAAAGGCAGAACGATCCACCACCAGGTCTTTGATCACCGGAAAAGCTACCGAACGCCAGGGCTCCACATAGATGGTGTCATTGTCGTTAAAGCTCCTCATGTGCAACTGACAGGTGGTAATCAGTTTGTCCGGTCCGTGCGGACGACCGTTGATGTACATCGAACACATACCGCAGATTCCTTCGCGGCAGTCGTGGTCAAATGCAACCGGTTCTTTTTCTTCTTCGATCAGCTTTTCATTCAGCTGGTCCATCATTTCCAGAAACGAACTGTCTGTAGAGACATTGTCCAGTTTGTATGTTTCCATACTTCCTTTGGCTTTTGTATTTTTCTGTCTCCAGACTTTCAGTGTGATATTTATATTTTTTGAGGCCATAATCTTTTTTGTTAGTGATTAGTCATTAGTAATTAGTGATTAGCTGTTTTTTAATTTTCTTGAAAAAGAATTTATCATTTTAGATTCTTCTTCTATTAAATTAAGTATTTCGTTAAACAGTTCATTATCAGTTATAAATTCTAATTCTTTTGAAAGTAACAATTGGGTTTCAAGTTCATAAAGCGACCCTCTTGCGATGTCTATAAAATGATTAAATGATTTTTCCCTGTTTCTTCCGTAACCTTCAGCAATATTTGAAGGAATTGAAACCGAGGCTCTTTTGATTTGATTAGTCAAAGCATACAATTCTTCTTGCGGAAAGGATTTAACCAGTTTATAAACAGCAATTACAATTTGAAACCCTTTTTGCCAAATCAGCAAATCTTTATACGATTTAATTTCTGTCATAATTTCCAGTCTTTCTAATTACTAATTACTCCTCACTAATTACTTATAACTTCTCTGTTTCAATTCAATAAAATTAAATTTCAATTCTTCTTTATGCAATTGTTCCCTGTTGATGTCATCTCCTTTGTATTCCCAGGCTGAGACATAAGCATAATCTGTATCGTTTCTCATCGCTTCACCTTCGTCCGTTTCATACTCGGTTCTCAGGTGTCCGCCGCAGGATTCGTTACGGTTCAATGCATCCATCGCAATCAATTGCCCGAGCTCCATGAAATCGGCAACACGACCTGCTTTTTCAAGCTCCGGATTGAACTCATCCGCATCTCCCGGAACAAATACTTCTTTCCAAAATTCTTTTCTGAGCACTTCAATTTCCTCTATCGCTTCTTTAAGCCCCTGCGCATTTCTTGCCATTCCGACTTTATTCCACATAATGTGTCCCAAAGCTTTATGGAAACTGTCAACCGAACGTGTTCCTTTATTGTTCAGGAAAAAATTGATTCTCTCTTTCACCTCTTTTTCGGCTTCATCGAACTCGGGGGTATCTGTTGCGATTTTTCCGGTTCTGATGTCATCTGCAAGATAATCAGAGATGGTATATGGCAACACGAAATAACCGTCGCACAGTCCCTGCATCAGCGCAGAAGCACCGAGCCGGTTGGCGCCGTGGTCAGAGAAATTTGCTTCTCCCAGCACATAACAGCCTTTGATGGTACTCATCAGATTGTAATCCACCCAGACACCGCCCATGGTATAGTGAACCGCCGGGTAAATTTTCATCGGTGTTTCGTACGGATTTTCATCTGTAATTTTCTGATACATCTGAAAAAGATTTCCGTATTTTTCGGCAATCCATTCTTTTCCGAGTTTGTCGATTTCGGCATCGGTCGGATTGTGATTTCCCTGAGCAAATGCGGTTTCTTTTCCTCTTTTTTTGATTTCGGTTGAGAAATCGAGAAATACACCTTCTTTTGTATCGTTGTTTTCAATTCCGAATCCGGCATCACATCTTTCCTTTGCTCCTCTCGAAGCCACATCGCGCGGCACCAGGTTACCAAATGCGGGATATCTTCTTTCTAAATAATAATCTCTGTCCTCTTCGGCTATATCTTTTGTTTTTTTCTTTCCTTCGCGGATAGCAACTGCGTCTTCTATCTTTTTCGGAACCCAGATTCTGCCCGAGTTTCTCAAAGATTCTGACATCAGTGTCAGTTTTGACTGATTGGTACCGTGAACCGGAATACAGGTCGGGTGAATCTGTACATAACAGGGATTGGCGAAATAAGCACCTTTTTTGTGAATCTTCCATGCAGCTGTTACATTTGAACCCATTGCATTGGTTGACAGGAAATACACATTTCCGTATCCGCCCGATGCAATTACAACTGCATGCGCCGAATGTCTTTCGATCTCACCGGTCACCAGATTTCTTGCAATGATTCCTCTTGCCTTTCCGTCAACCACGACCAGATCTAACATCTCATGACGATTGTACATCTGTATATGCCCCAGACCGATCTGACGGTTCATGGCAGAATAAGCACCGAGCAGCAGCTGCTGTCCGGTTTGTCCTTTTGCATAAAATGTACGGCTCACCTGAACCCCGCCAAAAGAACGGTTGTCAAGATAGCCGCCGTATTCACGTGCAAACGGAACGCCCTGTGCCACACACTGGTCGATGATGTTTGCCGATTCTTCGGCAAGACGATAAGAATTGGATTCTCTGGAACGATAGTCGCCGCCCTTTACGGTATCATAAAACAAACGGTAAACAGAGTCGTTGTCACCTTTATAATTCTTTGCTGCGTTGATTCCTCCCTGTGCCGCAATCGAATGCGCACGGCGGGGTGAATCCTGAAAACAAAATGCTTTTACTTTGTAACCGAGTTCTGCCAGTGTGGCAGCGGCTGAACCGCCGGCCAGACCGGTTCCGACAACGATGACTTCAATTTTGTCGCGGTTATTGGGTGAAACCAGTTTCAAATGGGATTTGTGGACGCTCCACATATCCTTTATATCTACACCTTTCGGTTCTTTTGAATCAAATGTATTCATATCACATTATGCTTTTTAGGTAATGAAAAATAGCGATCAGTATAAATCCGGCCGGAATCAGGATGGCAAACCATTTGGAAGCAGACTTGACAGCCGGTGTATATTTTTTGTTGTTGAAACCAACCGATTGAAAAGATGACTGCGCGCCGTGCAGCATGTGAAGCATCAGCATTACGAATGCAATGATGTATGCGATCACACGGATCGGGTTTGTAAATTTATGCTGCAGTTCGGGGAAAAATCTCTCCGGATCGTTGGGTGCAAATTCAATATATTTCAGATTCATTTCAGGAAACCAGAAATCGATAAAGTGCAGTAAAAAGAATGCGAGAATCACACCGCCTGTAATCAGCATATTGCGCGACATCCAGCTTGAATTTGCCGCCGGGCTGTTCATTGCATATTTGATGGGACGTGCCTTTTTGTTTCTGGCAGTCAGAACCAGCGCCATCACAAAGTGATAGATGATGCCAAAAGTAAGTACGGGCTGAAGGATATACTGAATGATCCAATTGTAACCCATAAATTCTGACACGGCATTGTAAGTGGCACCGTCATCCGGGAAAAGCGAAGTTAAGTTGCATGCCAGATGGATGATCAAAAACGACATCAGAAACATGCCCGAAAGCGCCATTGCAAATTTTCGACCAATAGATGAGCCGAGTAAAGATTCTTTAGCCATAAGACGGATTATTAATTTTTGATGGAAACAAATTTAGAGAAGTTAACAGTCTTTAACAATGAAAAATGTCAATCAAATCCACGCTGACAATAGTTTAGAATTATTCAAAATAAAAAACCCTGATCATTTATTGAAAATATCAGGGTTTGTTTTGGTTGAAAAAACGGCTTATTTCTTTGTAATTGTCATGATTGCATTTCCGGCTGCCGGAATTATCTGCACCATTTTTTCAGCCGATTTTGTTTTTGGATTGATCCACATTGTTGTTTTATCCGAAGGATTGTCAACCGAAATAATTTCAACTTTGAAACAGTCCGCAGCATTTACTTTTTCGGTTCCGTTTACTTTCAGATTGACCTGTTTTGATTTTGCAGTCATCGCATCCGGAACGAGGTACGAAAGCGTATAGCCATCTTTCAGCGGAAGCCCTGCAATCACCAGATCATATCCGGCTCCGTCGCTCAGATAAGCGCCGTCCATCGGGATGTCTATGGTCTGACCCATCGCAGACATTGAAACTTTTTCTTTTTCAAAAACAATTGGAATCTGCATGCCCATCTGTTCAATATTTCGTTTGACCGGTTCAAAAGAAGCAGTGAATTCAATTTCGTCCGCCGAATTTCCCATCGTGCCCGAAGCCTCGTCTTTGACAATCCAGTTGGTGCCTGATTTTGAAACGGTCCGGGTCATTTCCATCGGAAGGGTTTGCCCCTGAACTTCCAGCACAACTCCGTAATTTGTTGTTCCCTCTTTCAGCTCATTGCTGATTTTTGGCAAAACAGAAGCAGCTTCCACTTTTTCGGCGGGGGAATAAGTAACCGTATTGATGTCAACAGTTATTTCCTTTAATCTTTTTGCCACATCATCGGGCATATCTTTCTGATAACGTCCGCCGATTACTTCAGACAGAAATTTTTCGATTTCGGCAAACATCGCCATATTGTTCACCGGTTTTGAATAGCCGTGTCCTTCATCATCAGCCAGCAGATAAGTTACTTTTTTGCCTTTGTCTCTCAATGCGATTACGATTTGGTCTGATTCAGCCTGATTGACTCTCGGGTCGTTGGCTCCCTGAATAATCATCAGCGGTTTTACGATTTTGTCCACACTGAAAAGCGGGCTGGCATCGTGAATCAGTTTTTTGCCTTCTTCGGTATTGGGATCACCCACCATACCATACAGGAATGCCCTTCCGGATTCCCAATATGCCGGAACTGACTCCAGCAAAGTGAAGATGTTGCTCGGCCCGACGATGTCAACTCCGGCAGCATACAAATCGGGTGTAAAAGCCAAACCGGCCAGAGTCGCATATCCGCCATAGCTTCCGCCCATGATAGCCACTCTGTTTTTATCTGCAATTCCCTGATCAATCAGATATTTGACTCCCCAGGTGATGTCGTCCTGCATCAGTTTTCCCCATTGCAAATCTCCTGCGTTCAGAAAATCTTTTCCATATCCGCCGCTTGCACGAAAATTGGGCTGTAATACGGCATAACCGCGATTGGCCAAGAACTGTACATGCGAATTAAATCCCCAATAATCTCTCGGACCTTTCGGACCTCCGTGCACAAAAACTACCGTCGGCAGATTTTTGCCGCTGCTTGCTACAGGAAGTGTCAGATAACCCGGAATCTCCAGTCCGTCGCTGCTTTTGTAGCGAATCGGCTTCATTTCAGCCAGATATTTTTCCACCTTTTTCAACTCGGGACGCGGCGTGTACTGAAAAATCAATTCTTTGGTTTTGGCATCGAAAAAATAAGTTTCGGAAGCGTATTTGTCGCCCCAAACGGTGATCAGGAATTTTGAATAATCTTTTGTCGAACTTGAAAAATTCACTTCTCTTCCCGGAAATTTTTCTTTCAAAAAATTGTAATTTGTTTCCCAGGTTTTGTCTCTCCAGTAATATTCTGTTTTATCGGCAGTATAAGAAGTTGAAATGATTTTGTGCGTATTTCTGTCCATGCTCACTCCGTCAATGTCCACCTTTCCTTTGGGGTCGCTTTCTATTTTGGTTATATTTTTGGTTTTCGGATTCAATTCGTAGAGCGAGCTCAAATCTGAATCTTCTTTGTTGCTGATCAGATAAATCTTTGTATTGTCATCATTCCAATTCGAAATATATGCCTGCTCGGTCACCGAAGTCTCATATATCGTACTCAGTTTGTCGCCTTCTTTGTACAGAAATTTGGTGGTTCCTTTTTCGTCTGTTGTGTAAAGAACCCTCAGATCTTCGTTCCAGTCAAAATCATAACTTATGATTCGGTCTTTGTTTTCATAAATCATCTTCAGTTCACCGGTTGAAATTTTCAGTGAATACAGATCGTGCCAGGCTTTGTCCCGGTCATTCAGTCCGATCATCAGCATATCCGGATTTTTCCGGCTCACCATATAAATCTGTGCCGCCACATCTTTTAACGGAGTCAGGTTTCTTGATTGTGGAACTCCTTTTTCTGCTTTCGCCATCGGGTCAACCGCAAAAACATTGGTGTTTTCATCTCCGTCATTGTCTTTTACATAGAGTATGTATTTTCCGTCTTCCGACCAAAAGTATCCGTACAGCGGGCGTTTGCTGTCGGTCAGAGGTCGTGCCTTTTCAAAGGCTTCGTCAAATGACTTTACCCAGATGTTCATAATCCCGTCATATTCCTTCATAAAAGAAATCCATTTCCCGTCGGGGCTTAACTGTCCGCCTGATATTTCAGGATTTCCAAAAAACAAATCCCTGTCGAGCAACGGGATTTCCTGTGCGCTTATCATTTGCATTCCAATGATTAGGGTTAATAATGTGAAGATTCTTTTCATTTTTATCGGTTTTATCTGCAATTAATTGAGTTTCAAATATTCATTGAGTTATTTCACTTTTTCCAAAACGGAATAATAGAGCTGTTCGTAGAGCGGAAGTATATTTTTTTTGTCAAATGAAAGCGCTCTCTGTTTTGCATTGTGTTTGAATTCTTTGAGCATGATTTCATCTTTCAGCAGCATAATCGATTTTTCTGCCATTCCTTTGACATCTCCGACCGGAAGCAAAAAACCGGTTTCACCTTCAACATTCACCTCTGGAATACCGCCCGCATTGGATGAAACCACCGGAACCCTTGCCGCCATTGCCTCAAGCGCCGCCAGACCAAAACTTTCTTTTTCGGACGGAAGAAGAAACAAATCGGCCGAACAGAGAATCCGATACAGATCATTAACCTTACCCAGATTTTTAACCTTGTCATTGATTCCAAGCATATTGATCTGTTCGCTAACCCTTTCCCATTCGGGCCCCTCACCCACGATGATCAGACGCGCATCCACTTCTTTTTGGATTTCATAAAAAACGCTGATCACATCCTTCACCCGTTTTACTTTTCTCAGGTTAGAAACATGGATTACAATTTTTTCGGCCCGGTCAAAACAGTCGTCCACACAGTCGCACTCACTTTCGGTTGGAAACTGGGTGTTGTCAATAAAATTCGGTATGACTTCTATTTGATTTGTAATATTGAAAAATTCAAAGGTTTCTTTTTTCAGATCTTCTGATACAGAAGTCACACGATCTGATTTGTTGATTGAAAATTCAACCGCCGGTTTGTAAGCGGGATGACTGCCCACCAGCGTGATGTCGGTGCCGTGAAGGGTTGTAATCACCGGCAGATTGATTCCCTTTTCTTTCAAAATCTGTTTGGCGAAATAGGCTGCATAGGCATGCGGAATCGCATAATGCACATGAATCAGATCCAAACCGTAAGTTTCCACCACATTGACGATGATGGTGCTCAGCGCCAGCGAATAAGGCTGGAATTCAAATAAGGGATAAGTTTCAACATTAACTTTGTGAAAATAGATGTTTGTAAGCGTAACATTCAAACGAGCCGGAAGACTGGTGCTGATAAAATGAACCTGATGACCGCGTTCGGCCAGATCCATGCCCAATTCGGTGGCTACGATGCCGCTTCCGCCATAAGTCGGATAACAAACTATTCCAATTTTCATTTCCTGTTTAATTTGATTGCAATTTAATTCTTTTTTGTCGAAAAATCTGAATTGATCGGAATCAAAATATCAATCCGAATAAACCACACCAAAATCAGAAGCATAAGCGGAAAAATGACCGTTTTCGTCATACAGCCCAAAAAGGATATATCCGGACTGTTCGTAATAATTTTTTATATAAAATGCCGGATAAGCCCTGAAGACAGGTTCTATGGTCCGCTGGATATTTGAATTAGAATCGCGGTCATATTCAGTCAGAATCAGACCGTAAAGACCGTCTTTTTTCAAAACAATAAAATTGGTTTCAATTTCGCCCGGCAGATTCAAACCGTTTCGTCCCACCTCATCAAATCCCGAAGAAAACTTTTGCTCGCCGGCGGGTGACATCAGAAAAGCTTTTCCGTCTCTGTAACCGACTATATTTCTGAAAACCGGCTGCACATACGAGATTTCATCGGGTTCTATATTGCCGCTTCCGGGTTTCATCTTCAGTTCAAAATTGCTGCTTCCTTTTATTGGCTCAAATCCAAAGCGGTTCATCACACCGAGGATTGAATCATACTCAATCGGCAGCACCGGCTGAAGATCCAGTGAAAATGTACCGCATTTGAATTTGTTTTCTTTTTTCAGACAGACCTGATAATAATCGTTTCCAAAATAGGTGACCGAATCATAAACTGCTTCGGTCGGAACGCCATCCCTGATCCAGCCGAATTTTTCGTTTGATTTGAAAATCAGATCGCCCGCCTGATTTTTGATCTTTGTATATTTAAAAATCGGCAGGATTTCTTTTGGCAGCTCTAACTGACGAAATTCTGCTGAATCTTTTCTGTAAAGAATTTTCCCGTCTTCTTCTTTGTACAGTGATCTTTTGCCGTGTTTTTGACTTTTTGCAGTTTCTTTGCTTTGAATCACCGTATTCTTGTCTGTCCCGATGATTTCGGGGTCGGGCACCTCACCGCTGAAATCTTCAAAACTGAAATTTTCTTTTGTAATTTTCAGTATTTTCTTCTGTTCTTTATTTTCCGAATCTTTATAACTGAAATAATAGGTATCACCGACTTTGTTTTTTCTCAGCAGTTTGAAATCGGTTACTTCCTTAAAATACCATTCTTTGATTTTTCCTGCATCTCCGTCAAAAACAAAAATTCCCGGAAGATCCTGAAAATCCTCTGAAAACAGCAGCGCATATCTCGGTCTTTGCGGATTCAGGCCACTCTTTCCGGCAGTATTGATCAGTTCGAGTTTTTTAAATTCTGCAGATTCAACTTTTTTTCCGTTCGAATCATAAAGCACATAACGAAGCGGACTGTCGGGTTCGGCGCCGTCTTTCAGCACACCGAGTATCATCATATCGGGAAGCACCCTGTAAATCAGACTGGGCTGCGGTTTGATGATTTCTTTGTCTTTATGAATCAGACCGTGCAAAACCGTATTTCCGTCATTGACGGTCGAAATAAAATATTTTCCGGTCAGCCAGTTCAGCTGATCATATTTGGGTTCGATTTTTATTTTGGCATTCTGATCGATCAGTCCGAATTTATTAGCTTTTTTAAACGGAATCAGTACATCCTGAGCATTCAGTCCGACCGAAAAGGTCAGCATTAAAATTGCAAATTTTATCTTCTTCATCATCACATTATTTTATTTGCATCCAATACCGGCTCAAAAGGCAGTATATAGGATTTCATCATTTGAATCAATTCATCGGTCGAATCACTCACCAGCAGCATTTTTTTAAAATCTTCTCTGAGCAGTTTTTCTTCTACCATCCGTTCAATCAGCTCGATCAGCGAATCATAATATCCGTTCACATTGAGGATTCCGACCGGTTTTCTGTGCAGTCCGAGCTGTCCCCAGGTCAGGATTTCAAAAAGCTCTTCCAGGGTTCCAAACCCGCCCGGAAGCGCAATAAAACCGTCAGATTTTTCCTGCATCAGAGCTTTTCTTTCATGCATGCTGCTCACCGTAATCAGCTCTGTCAGTCCCTGATATGCAATTTCTTTTTTCTTTAAAAAATCGGGGATAATCCCGACGATCTTTCCGTTTTTTGACAAAACGCCATCGGCCAGTCTGCCCATCACTCCCACCTTTGCGCCGCCGTAAATCACAGCGGTTTCAGTTTGAGCAAGTTTTGATCCAAGTTCAAAAGCAGCATCTCCGTACGCCGGATTTTTACCGATAGCCGAAGCACAAAATACACAAATGTTTTTCATTTTCATTTTATGATTTGCGAAGTTATAAAAAATGATTTGAAACGGATACCGTTAAATCCGGCTGACCCAATTTAATTTTTTTGTAATTTAACCCGATAATCAAACTGCTGAAAAAATGAAAACAATTTTATCCATTTTCGCATACTGTATCTCTCTGCTGCTCAGCGCACAAAATTTGAACGGCGCCTGGGTCAACAAAAACGATCGGTCATCGATACTGATACTGATACAGGACAATTATTTTACAAGAACCGTCTTTACACCAACCGAATTTGTTGAATCGGTTGGCGGAACTTTTGAAATCAAAGACGATCAAATCAGAATCAATCTTGAATTCGATACGGCTTTGAACCAATTGGGAACCTTTGATCTGGAATATGAATTGAACAGCGATGTGCTGACAATCGATTATCTCAAATTTCAACGAGCGGATAACGGTTCAGCTCCGCTTGCCGGCGTATGGCAGATCAGCGGGAGAAATGATAAAGACGGAAATTTTACCGAAATCAAACATACCGGAACACGGAAAACACTCAAACTGCTGACCGGTACTTATTTTCAGTGGTTTGCAATCGACCCGGACAAAAAGGAATTCTACGGAACCGGCGGTGGTAGCTATACTTTTAAGGACGGAAAATATACCGAAAACATTGAATTCTTTTCAAGAGACAACAGCCGTATCGGTGCTTCGCTGAATTTTGACGACAAAATTGAAAACGAAAAGTGGATACATACCGGTCTGAGCAGCAAAGGCGACCCGCTGAATGAGGTTTGGCAAAAGATTGAATAATTTACATCAAAGGCGCAATCAGTCTCAGTAATTTTTCAAAAAACTGTTTGAATCCCAATCTGCTTTCCCATTCTGCAATATCGATTTGAGATGAATTTTCAAGATCATTCAAAAATGATTTTTGAAGCTCTTCCGCAATTCTTCGGTCATAAATGATCGCATTGACCTCAAAATTCAAATCAAAACTTCTGTGATCCAGATTTGCGGTACCGACAAACGAAACCTCATCGTCGCAGACAATGGTTTTGGCATGAACAAATCCTTTTTCGTACAGATAAATTTTTGCGCCTGCATTGAGCAGTTCCAAATAATGGGATTTTGAAACCGAATTTACAATCGCTGAATCCGAAATACCCGGAACCAGTATCCGTACATCCACTCCTTTGCGTATCGCCATTTCGATCGCGGTCAGCAGTTCTTCATTCGGAATAAAATATGGCGTGGTGATCCAGACATTCTTTTTTGCATTTCCGATCAGCTGCAAATAACTGTACAAAATTTCGGGTTTTTTGGAATCGGGACCGCTCGAAACGATCTGAATTCGGCTTATTTCATTCGGATCATCCGACTCGTGATGAGGTTTGAAATAATCCCGGGTCGGTTTGAGATTTTCACCCGAACAGAAATTCCAGTCCGCAAAAAATATATTTTGAAGACTCCATGCTGCTTCACCGCTGACTTTCAGATGGGTATCGCGCCAATAAAGTTTGTTTTTGTGCGAATTGTCATATCGGTCCGAAATATTGATACCGCCGATAAAACAGCATTCCGCATCGACGATTACAATCTTTCTGTGATTTCTGTAATTGATCCGGTTTGCGAAATTTATAAATGCAATTTTATAGAACGGATAAGCTTTTACACCGTTTTTGATCAGTCTCGGTACTATCGTTTTTCGGATCGATCGGCTGCCGAAATCGTCATAAATAAATCTGACCTCGACACCTTCTTTTGCTTTTTTAATCAGCAGATCCGCAATTTCATTTCCGGTTTGGTCATCTTCATAAATGTAATATTCGATATGGATATGGTGTTTTGCGGCTTGAATCGCTTTGAGCAGTTCGGGAAATTTCCGTTCGCCGTTGATCAGCAGTTCTGCCCTGTTTTTGCTGCTTGCAAAGGCAAGCGGTGAATTCGGGAACAGCAGATTGAGTTCATAAAAGTTTGGAAACAGATTTTCAAGTTCGGCTGAAGATCTCTGTCTGTATTTGACGATAAATTTCCTGATCTCATCGCTCTGGTTTTTATCGATTAGCAGTTTCTTTGAATAAATCGACCGTTTTCTGTAATTCAGTCCGACCGAAAAATAAATGATCATACCAATCACCGGAACCAAAACCGTCAAAAGTATATAGGCAGCCGCTTTGATCGAATTATCGGTATCATAAACAATCCTGATGACGACCGCAATAACGATCAGCGCATACAGAATCTCTATGATCAGATAAAGGCTCAAACAAATTTGATTTTATCGCAGTCTAAATTACAAAGAATTTATTTCAGCTTAAAAAAGTTTCATCGGTGCTTTGCCGAGCGCTCTCCTCAGTATCCCGATCTGACCGATATGATACATTTGGTGTTCGTTCAGAAATGCCCACAAATCGCCGACTGTTCCGTCGAAAATTCCGCTGCCTTTGATCGAAGAACCCGGAATTTCACGATCGAGTTCTTCATCCGGAAGTGCTTTCAATTTCTCTTTAACGATCGGATACATATCGTTCCATTCTTTTTTGATTTCTTCGATTGACGGATAATTAAAATTGTCCAAAGCTTTGGTTTTGCTCAGTCCGGCAAAGAGATCATTCCATTTGTGCTGAATCTTTGCACCCGATAAATCCGCAATTCCATATTGTGCATTGACCAGGTGGCCTGCCAGATATTTGATATGATTCATCTGCTGATCGATTCTTTGATTGGTTTCGCTGTCAGAAAGACCTTCGAGCGAATTGTTAAACCAGTGATTCAGAAGATCAAACTGGGCCAGCAATTGTTTTTTACTGCTCATGATTTTGATTTTTAATAACATCAGATTTACGAAATTATCATGCCAAAGTCAATTGAAAATCAAATGAATATCGGTTTTATTTGTGATTTAGAATGAAGTGCGTAATCAATCGTAGATCAGATATTTCGATCTGATTTTTTTGAATACTTCCAAATCTTTCTGCCAGCTTTCTTTGATCTGCTTTTCGGTCATACCCGAATCGATCTGCTGTCTGAGCTGATCGGTACCTGCGAGTTTGTCGATCCAGAATTCACCCGAATTTTTGATCCAAAACAGATCTTTCCCAACATAATTTTTATGCGCTTTGATCAGCCATGACAAATTGATTTCGGACAGATAAGGCGTATTGCTCAAATCTTCGCCATAACAGATTTTGCCCTGAAATCTCGGACTTTTTGAACCCGCATTCGGCTCGGGCACAAACTGATAATCCATGTTTTTCAGATAGGGCGAGCCGTAAATCTGAAAAGGTTTGTCGGTGCCTCTGCCCTCGCTGCCGTTGAAAGCTTCAAAAAAGCAGGTGCTCGGATACAGATTGACCGATTTGTCGTTGGGCAGATTGGGCGACGGTTTGACCGGAAGTGAATATCGTGTCCGGTGTGTATAATTTTTGAGCGGAATCACTGTCAGATCACATTTCACACCGTTTGCCAGCCAGCCTTCTCCATTGATCATTTGGGCATATTCACCGATCGTCATTCCGTAAACTACCGGAACCGGATGCATACCGACAAATGATTTGAATTTCGGATTCAGAACCGGGCCGTCCACATAATGCGCATTCGGATTCGGTCGGTCAAATACGATCAACTTCTTTCCGTTCTCGGCTGCGGCTTCCATCACATAATGAAGGGTTGAAATATAAGTATAGAATCTGGCGCCCACATCCTGAAGATCAAAGATGATGATATCCAGATCTTTAAGCTGTTCGGCAGTAGGTTTTTTGTTTTTTCCGTAAAGCGAAATCACCGGCAGACCTGTTTTTGAATCTTTGCCCGATGCAACTGTTGCGCCTGCATCCGCATCGCCCCGAAAACCGTGTTCGGGTGAGAATATCTTTTTAATATTCAATCCGTTATCAATCAGATAATCAACCACACTCAGCGTATCAATCTTTACGCAATCTGATGTTGTCGGGTTATTTTCACAGGGCACATCATGACTGATTTTGACAATCCCGGTCTGATTGGTAACGATTCCAATATTTTTTCCTTTGGTCGCTTTCAGATATAAATCAGGCTGTTCAGCCCCGGTTTCAATCTGCCAGCCGTAATGATTCTGACCCATACAGAAAGCAGTTCCAATCAATCCAAAAAGAAAAATTCTGAAAAATTTAAAAATCATCCCGCCAATTTTGCAGTAAAACTACTGTTAATTTAATCATATTACTTCTAATTTGAAGTTATTTATAGATTTGAAGATCAAATAATTATACATTATACAATTTTACAACTTACATAACACTACATCTTTTTATGCGGCGACAGCATATTTTCGGGGTCGAGAATTTCATCCAGTCTTTCTTTGCTCAACAGCTGATGTTCCAAAACCAGATCATATACTCTTCTTCCGGTCTTCAATGCTTCTTTTGCAATTTTGCTCGAATTTTTATAACCGATATACGGATTCAGCGCGGTCACAATACCGATGCTGCCTTTGACCATATTTTCGCAAACCTCTTTGTTGGCTGTAATTCCGCTGATGCATTTTTTCACCAGTGTATCGAGCGCATTGCCAAGCAGTTGTAAGCTTTCCATAATCGAAAAACTCAGAACAGGCTCCATCACATTCAGCTCGAGCTGACCCGCTTCGGCTGCAAATGAAACCGTCAGATCGTTGCCGATGATCCTGAAACAAACCTGATTGACCACTTCGGGAATGACCGGATTTACTTTTCCGGGCATAATTGAAGATCCGGGCTGCATCGGCGGCAGATTGATTTCGTTCAGTCCCGCCTTGGGCCCCGATGACAGCAGTCTGAGATCGTTGCAGATTTTTGAAAGTTTCAACGCTGTTCTTTTCAAAGCCGAAGAATAACTGACATAGGCACCGGTGTCGGGTGAAGCTTCCACCAGATCTTCTGCAAGCGTAATCGCAAGACCTGTGATTTCGGCCAGATGACCGGTACATTTTTCTTGGTAACCCGGAGGCGCATTCAGTCCGGTTCCGATTGCGGTTCCGCCCATATTGACCAACAGCAGCTGTTCTGCGTTCCAATACAGTTCTTTGATGTCTTTTTCGATTGATACCGCATAAGCCTCAAATTCCTGACCCAAAGTCATCGGCACCGCATCCTGCAATTGGGTACGACCCATTTTGATCACATCTGAAAATTCTATTCCTTTCGCCCTGAAAGCATTTGCGGCATTGCTGATTTTTTTCTCCAATTTTTGATTCATCAGAAAAATCGCTATTTTCACAGCAGTCGGATAAGCATCATTGGTTGACTGTGCATAATTGACATGATCGTTTGGCGAACAGTGTTTGTAATCGCCGCGCTCATAACCCATCAGTTCCAAAGCACGGTTTGCAATGACTTCGTTTGCATTCATATTGACTGAAGTTCCTGCACCGCCCTGAATCATATCGACCGGAAACTGATCGTCAAATTTCCCGCCGATCACTTCATCACATGCCCGATCGATTGCCTTCCAGATTTCTTCCGAAAAAATTCCGAGTTCAAAATTTGTCTTTGCCGCAGCTTTTTTGACATAGCCCAATGCTTTGACAAAATCTGGGTAGGCAGACAGTAATTGATTTGATATTTTGAAATTGTTGATTGCTCTTTGTGTCTGTACGCCGTAATAGGCTGCTTCCGGCACCGAAAGTTCGCCGATCAGGTCGCTTTCTTTTCTGTAATTCATCGAATTTTGATTTTAAAATTGAACAAAGAATTTCAAATTTAAGTTATTTTCTTTCGGTTTGAAATGATTTTTTAAACTGATTTTAAAAAAATTTAAAGCCATAACACCAATTGATTTTCCCTGTAATAATTTTATGTACTTTTGAAACGATTATTTAACAATTCGGAAGTTTTGAATTTCAGCTGGTGGTTTGCAAAAAAAATTGGATTTGGGAAGACAAATAAAAACAATCTTTCCACCACCATCATTCGGATCGGTCAGATTGCCGTTGCCATCGGGATATTGGTCGCATTAATTACGGTTTCGACCGGAATCGGTGCAAGAAAAGGAATCAAACAGAAACTTGCGGATTTCAACGGTCATATCACCATCCGTCCGTACAACAGCAATCAGTCGTTCAATTCGGATTCGCTTTCGATCCATCAGGATTTCTATCCGGAATTTAAAGAAGTTCCCGAAATCACGCATGTACAGGCGATTGCAACCAAAAGCGGAATCATCAGAACAGCCGATAATTTCAGCGGGATAGTGCTCAAAGGCGTGGGAGCCGATTTTGACACTTTGCGGTTCAAGCCTTATATGCTGAAAGGAAATTTCCCAAAAATCAGCAAGGACAGTCTTTCGACTGAAGTTGCCGTTCCCCAGAAGATTGCAAACGAAATGCATTTTGATGTGGACAGCAGTTTTGTGGTTTATTTTATCGGCGATTCGGGCAAACCGGTTTACAGGCGGTTTCTGATTTCCGGAATTTTCAGAACAGACATCAAGGATTTTGACGATATCTACATCCTCAGCGACATCAAACAGGTGCAGCGGCTCAATCATTGGGATCAGAATACGGTGGGCGGTTTTGAACTGTTTGCAAAAGACATTGAAAAACTGGATCAGGTGACCCAAAAAGTAAATGACAATATCGATTTCAGTCTGTATGCACAATCTGCGACCAGCACTTTCAGTCAGATCAACGACTGGATCGAGGTTTTTGACACCAACATCTTTGTGGTGCTCTTTATCATGATGGTGGTGGTAGCGATCAATATGATCATGGTCCTGCTGATTCTGATACTCGAACGGACGCATTCGATCGGATTACTCAAAACGATGGGCGCGACCAACTGGCGAATTCGGAAAATCTTTATTTATTATGCGCTGTTTATCATGGTTCCGGGTCTGGTCATCGGAAATCTGGTCGGCATCAGTCTGCTGTTGGTTCAGAAATATTTCAAACTGATCAAACTTCCGGCAGACAATTATTATCTGTCGTATGCACCGGTTCATCTCGATCTGTTTCAGATCCTGATGCTCAATCTGGCGGCCATACTGATTTCGGCTGTGGTGCTGACCGTTCCTTCCTGGCTGATTTCGAGGATTACGCCCAATCAGGCGATGAAAATCAAAGAATAATCACAGAAATTTTTTTTGATTGGATTTTATGTACTTTTGAAATCATGAAATATCTGATACTTTTTCTGCTGCCCGTTTACCTGTTCGGCCAGGATACACCTTCAGCCGACAGAACCGTTGAATTTCTGACTTCATCAACCTGGAATATCGCATACAGCATTACTGCCGAAGGTGAAAGAGTCGATGAAAATGATCAGGAAAAAATCAAATCGAGCTGGGTGATTTTCAGAAATGACGGAAAATATGAAATGCCGGGCGGAATCAGCGGAAAAGTAATCGGAAAATGGGCTTATGAACCCGAAAACCGAATCCTTTATTTTGACGAAGGAAGAACAAAATACAAAGCAGTCATCGAGGAAATCAGCGATATGAGTCTGGTACTCGATTATGCATTTGACGGCGGTTTCAAAATCGGTCTTATTCATTACATCTACATTCCGACCCCAAAAACAGAAGAAGAAATCATCAAACTGATTACTTCGGGCAGATGGAATGTGATTGTTCAGCAGTTTGAATCAATCGAAGACAGGACACCTGCCGACAGGGTTCAGGACAGCTGGTTTGAATTTCATGCCGACAATACTTATCAGCGTTCGGAATATACAGGCAGCGAAGAACCGACGGTCAGAGACGGTTACTGGTATCTGGACGAGGAGCTCAGATTGAATCTGGACGGAAATGAAATGTGGATTTATTCGGTGGCGGGCGACAAATCAAATCTGATTCTGACCTCAAACACAGACGGAATCCGGATCATCAATTGCAGAAAGGCGAAATAAATATCAACCGCCGAAATTTCAAAAAGATTTTTCTATCAGCCAATTTGAAATTTGAATTTAAAATAGTTTTTTAAGCGGCTTATCCTGTTTAATTTTGCGCTGCAATTTTGAGAAGCGGATATGGCAAAAAAGGAAAAATTATGGAACAGGAACTTTATCATCGCCTGTATTACCTACTTTCTCGTCGCCTGCTCGTTCAATCTGCTGATGCCGACCATCCCGATTTTTCTTTCTGAGGAACTCGGTGTGGAACCCTCAAAAATCGGAATTGCGCTTTCGTCTTATGCAATTGCACTGCTGATCATCCGTCCGTTTTGCGGTTACTCGGTCGATGTGTTTCAGCGAAAACCTTTGCTGGTACTGGGAATTATACTGTTTGTTGCGGCTTATGTCGGTTATTATTTTGCATTTACCGTACTGTTCTTTGTCATCCTCAGATTTTTCCACGGAATGTTTTGGGGTCTGTCAACGGTTTCTGCCAATACGGTCGCGATCGACATCATACCGCCGGCAAGACGTGCCGAAGGAATCGGATATTTTGGTGTCAACAGCAATATTGCAATGGCGGTTGCGCCCTATATCGCAGTAAACATCTATGATTCATACGGTTTCAACACGCTGATCAGTTCGGCATTGGGAATGGGCATACTGTCGATCGTGGTAGTGAGCTTTATCAATATTCCGATACGAAAAAAACTGGACAAAATCCCGCCGATGTCATTTGACCGGTTCATACTGATCAAGGCGGTTCCCATACTGTTCAACCAACTGTTTATCTCATTTGGCTGGGGAACGCTGATCGCATTTGCGGTTTTGTACGGAAAACAGATCGGAATCCACAATTCGGGCATCTTCTTTCTGTTTCTTGCGGGCGGAATCGTACTGTCTCGTGTGACTTCGGGAAAATTTGTCGATCGGGGACATCTTCATCTGGTGATGACTTTTGCGCTGTTGGCGATCACCGCCGGTTTTTCGGGTTTTGCGCTTTTGCACAGCATCGTAGCTTATTGTATTTCCGCATTAATGATCGGTATCGGATACGGCACCCTCTTCCCTGCTCTGCAAACGATTTATATCAATATGGCGCCTGCATCAAAAAGAGGAACCGCCAATTCAACCTATCTGACCGGTTTTGATCTCGGCATCGGTTTGGGCATGCTGCTCGGCGCTTATATCGCACAATACACCGGATTTTCAAATATGTTTCTGATCAGCGGCGGTCTCTGTTCGCTGGCGATACTAATCTATCATCTGAACTCAAAAAGGGTGTACGAAAAATTCAGAATCAGAGAGCCCAACTGATTTTGCGATTCGAAAATTGAGTATCTTTGATTCAAATTAACAATTTATGAAAAAGCTGCTGATTCCTTTTTTTGCAATGATTTTTTCTTTTGCAACTGCCCAGACCACTGAAGAAAAAGAAGTACAGTCTGTGGTTGAAAATATGTTTGAGGATGTATTTTCAAAACTCGACGAAAACCTGATTTCAAAATACTTTACAGACGATTTTCTGCTGTTTGAAGACGGTGAAATTTATAACTTGGAAACTACAGCTCAGATGATTGCATCGATAAAAAAGCAGTTTGACGATGAAGCGGCAAAGGGTCATAAACTTGAACGAAAAAATAAATTTGAATTTATAAAAACGCTGACCGACGGTGATTCGGCTCAGGTGTATTACAAAAACTCTGCAGAATTTTTATACGACGGACTGTCGATCATGAAATTTGACTGGCTTGAAAGTGCAAGTCTTATAAAATCGGACGGAAGCTGGAAAATCAGTTTTTTGCATTCGACCCTGATCAAAAACAAAGAATAATCAAAATAACAGCAAAATGAAAGTTTTAAAATTCAAAACCAATATCAACTGCAGCGGCTGTGTGGCCGGTGTTACTCCATATCTCAATCGTGTTGAAGGCATCAAATGGTCTGTGGATATCCAAAATCCGGATAAGATACTGACCGTAGAAACCGAAGAAGCTGACGAAGGACAAATTGAAAAAGCGGTTCAGAAGGCGGGATATAAGATTGAGAAAGTCTGAAGATTTCTTTTTAATTTAAGGTTGAATTATTGAGGCACAGACCAATCGTTTTGTTTTATTAATTGCCCGACTGAATTGGAAATAGCTTATTTCGCGACTTAGCTGACATCCAAAACAAAAATCTTTGGAAAAATCAAAACAGGACTTATAAAACATGATCAGAAGAAAGTTAGAAAACACCTATTTTTTGGCGGTTACACCCCTAACAATTGGATAATTCTTCAACCAACTGATGGTCCGGGAAGCGAAATTGCTTTTATTTCTTTCAGGCTGACGATTTTGTGTTTTTGCTTATAATTAAAGTACGAAGCAATCATTGCTTTGGCCAGGTGTTGGGTTGAAATGGGTTCGTATCCTTTGAAAATCCCAATTGCATTAAAAGCCCTGAGTGCTTTCATCATTATCTTCTCGCCTTTCCGGGTAGTATCGGGTCTTTCGATACCTCCGGGATGAAGAATGACCAACTGATGAAAATCCAATTTCTGCATATTTTCTTCCAATGTACCTTTCATTCTATTGTAAAAAAAAGAAGATTTTGTATTGGCTCCATAAGCGGAGAGCAGTACAAAACTATTCACACCGTTCGATTTTGCCGTTTGGGCAAATTCCAATTGATAATCATGATCCACACGCCATTGCGCCTCTTTGCTTCCGGCATCTTTCAAGGTCGTTCCCAAGGTAGAAAAAGCTACATCGCCACGGATTTCGTCTTGAAAATCAGTTAATTTCTCAAAATCGACCAGAATTTCCTTCAACTTCGGGTGTGCGTTAAAATAAGGTCTTCGCACCAAAACCGTTACCGCATCAAATCGGGAATCTTCCAAAAGCTGTGTGACCAATTCCTTTCCGGTGGCTCCGGTTCCGCCAATTACAATTGCTTTCATATTTTTTATATTAAATTGTCCAAAGGACTTTTGATTTTTCGTTTAGCTGCATCGGTAAGATGTGTATAAATCATTGTGGTTTTAATGCTTTTGTGTCCTAAAAGCTCTTGAACAAACCGTATGTCCGTGCCTTGTTCTATGAGGTGTGTGGCGTAAGAATGGCGAAGACTGTGTACGCCAACCTTTTTATTGATTTTGGCTTTTTTCATGGCATTTTTAAAAACAGTTTGAACGCTTCTTTCCGAATAATGCCCGCCGTACTGCCCTTCAAAAAGGTATTCTTTGGGTTTGTATTGCCGATAATAGCTGCGCAAAAGTTCCAAAGCCGATTCCGGCAACACCACATAACGGTCTTTTTTTCCTTTGGCATTACTGACTAAAACCAGCATACTGTGGCTGTCAATGTCCGACACTTTTAATTTCACAATTTCACTGACTCTGAGTCCCATTCCGTAGCAAAGTTTCATTAATAACTGATGTTTGGGATTATGTTCCAATGCTTCAAACATTTTTTTGATGTCTTTGGTTGAAAGTGCTTTGGGTAGTTTGCTGGGTTTTTTGGGTCGTGGAATTTCAATAAAAAACTTTTCTCGGAAAAGCACTTGTTCAAAATAAAATTTGATGGCATTTATTCTGCTGTGAATCAGATTATCAGAAAGTTTAAGCGTATCTATACAATACAAAATATAGGTTCTTATTTTCTCGGGTGTAAGTTCGTTAACATGATGATTATTAATTGATTTCAGGAGTTGAGCAAATTCGGTACTATATGTTTTAATGGTATTGCGGCTGTAACCTTTTAGTTTCAGTTGCTGAATGTAGCGTTCCATTGCAGGTATATTGATTTCATGGATTTGTTCCCTGACGAACCGGCTGAGGAATTTTGGTTCGAGCTGAAAAAATTCTCTGTAAAAAGTATTATCCGGAACATACCATTTTTTATTTGAATTACTCCATTTGGCATGCGTATTTTCTTTGAGTGCGTTGATGAGATTTTGGTCATAGGGAAATTGAATCCAAATCACATTTTTTTCTTTGTACTGCCCGATTGTGAACGAATAATTTTCAATTTTAAAGTTCATAGCTCATTTTTAAACTGTTTTTCTATTTCGTTTTTTGTATTGTATATAAATGCAAATATCTAAAAAAATATTCAGTTACAATACACAATCCGCAATTATGTTTTCATGACTATTTCTTTGCTTTACAATGCTTTAAGTTAACAGGTTTTTTATGTTTTGATTTTCCGATTTGAAAGTTTATATTTGCGTATATTTATGAGTTACCTGCAAGCTAAAAACACAACGAGCGTCAATAATAAATTTGTAACTTTGTAAATTAAATTTTGATATAAACATAAATGGCAAAAAAGAACCAATCAAAACGATTAACTAACCAACACAAACTGTCGCAAGGCGTTGTTGGTATTTTTGGTGAAGGAGCAAAGTTGCACGATATAACCGTTGGAAAAATATCAAATCTTGTCATTGGACAACTTGAAAAAGAATATCCTCAATTATCTTTTCGTTATAGAACAAGCATAAGAAAAGAAGAAATAAACGAAGCTCTACAAAAAGTTGATAAAGATTTAGGACAAACACTTTTTGTTTCCAATTCAAGTATAAAGCCTGATGGAGGAATAATTGAAGTAAAAGACGATAATGGAAATTGGAGAATAGTTTTAGTTTCAGAAGCCAAACATCAAGGAAAGGACATTGAAAATATTCTAAAAGGTCAATTAGTCGGAAAAGCCAATAATCAAGACTTAATGGCTGCGGGAAATGCGATAGAAAGGTCGCACAAAAACATTTCGGAAATTGCCAATTTTATGTTATCCGAATCCCACTTCCCTTATATTCTCTTTCTTGAAGGTTCAAATTTTCTCACAGAAACCATTTCAATTACAAGACCTGATGGCAGAATTGTAAACCTTGAATACAATTCGGGAATGCTGAATAGATTAGACAGATTGACTTCTGCCAACTATGGAATGCCTATCAATACAAATTTGTGTAAAAACAAGTTTGTAAAACATAAAGACAAAACAATTATGCTTCAAGCAACTTCTATTTATACACAAGGAAATGGTGGAAAATGGAATGCAGAAGAAATGTTCAGTGTTATGATTGAGGTTTCCAAAACTTCTCTCAAAATTTTAGGAAGTGATTTATTTAATCAGATAACTGAAAAATAAGGGATATTATGGCAAGAAACGCAACAAATACATTACTTCAAAAAGCTAAAAAATCAAAAAGCGATGAATTTTACACGCAACTTTCTGATATAGAAAGCGAATTGAAACACTATAAAAATTATTTCAAAAACAAAGTGGTTTATTGCAACTGCGATGACCCAACAGTTAGTAATTTCTTCAAATACTTTGCAATAAATTTCAAAGAATTAGGACTTAAAAAACTCATCGCATCTTGTTACAGAGAACAAGAAATGGACTTGTTCAATTCTTACCAAACCGAATGTGGTTCTTTTTATGAATATACAGGAACTGACGAAGAAAATATGATACCAACTTCGGAAGATATTGTTTATTTCAATGGAGATGGAGATTTTCGCAGTCCAGAGAGTATTGAATTACTAAAACAATCTGATATAGTTGTTACCAATCCACCATTTTCTTTATTTCGGGAATTTGTAGCCCAGTTAGTCAAATTCAAAAAAGATTTTTTGATAATCGGGAATATCAATGCCATAACATACAAAGAGATATTTAAACTAATCAAGGAAAACCAAGCGTGGTTAGGAATAAATCTTGGTAGAGGTATTTCAGGTTTTATTGTTCCAGAACATTATGAACTTTACGGAACAGAAACTCAAATAGACAGTTTAGGAAATAGAATAATTTCTCCAAATAATTGTTTATGGCTAACGAATTTAGATACATCTAAACGACACGAAGACATTGAACTTACAAAAAAGTATTATGGAAATGAAGCTGATTATCCTAAATATGACAACTATAATGGAATAAATGTAGATAAAACTCAAAACATTCCAATGGACTATGAGGGTTTTATGGGAGTGCCTATAACTTTCTTACATAAATTTAATCCTGACCAATTTGAAATAATAAAATTCAGAAAAGGCAATGACGAAAAAGATTTATCCATAAACGGGAAATGTCCATATTTTAGAATTATAATAAAGAACAAAAGAATCAAAAAAACAACACAAACCACAGATAGCCAGCAGGTAACATCGGTTTTGCGTAATGGCGGGTTAAGTGCTTCGTATCAAACTTTTCCGCAAACTTAAACTTTTGTTCTTCGATTGAGCGTTAGTGCAAAATTGCCGCCACTACGCAAAGCCGTTGCCCGTTAGCAACAAGGCTAGCGGAACCGGCACAAACAAACATTCTGCCATAAGTTAAAGTCCGTTATGACTTGTTGCTGTAAATCGGACAGCGACAATGGCGGACAAAACACAGAATGCACTTTTAAACGAAGCAAAAAGAGCAAAGAAAGACGAGTTTTATACTCAACTTTCTGACATTTCAAACGAACTCAAAAATTACAGAAAACACTTTAAAGACAAAGTTGTTTATTGCAATTGTGATGACCCACGAGTGAGCAACTTTTTTCAATATTTTGCTCTGAACTTTGAAAAACTCGGACTGAAAAAACTCATCACGACTTGCTACAAAAACCAAAGTATGGACTTGTTCAGCCAGAACGACAGCGAACAAGCAATTTACTTGGAATATTTTGGCGATAAGAACGGCAACAACCTACCCGACCCCGAAGAAATCGGAATAAAACCACTAAAAGGCGATGGCGATTTTCGCAGTAAAGAAAGTATCAGCTTGCTAACGCAAGCCGATATTATCGTTACCAATCCGCCTTTTTCATTATTCCGTGAATACGTTGCCCAACTTATCGAACACGACAAAAAGTTTGTAATTGTCGGACATCAAAACGCCTTGACTTACAAAGAAATTTTTCCATTGATTAAGGAAAATAAACTTTGGTTGGGTTACGGATTTAAAGGCGGTGCAGGTCATTTTATCAACGAACATTACGAGGATTACGCAACTGCAACAGACCGAAAAGAAGGAATGATAAGAGTTTCGGGCGTTGTTTGGTTTACAAATCTTGACATCTCAAAACGACACGAGGATTTAATTCTTTACAAAAACTACAACGAAGAAGAATATCCGACTTACGACAATTACAACGCAATTGAAGTAAGTAAAACCAACGAAATTCCGTGCGATTATGACGGAATTATGGGCGTTCCCATTACATTTATGAACAAATACAATCCCGAACAGTTTGAAATTATCGGAGCAACAGAAAGCGAAGGCAAAGGATTTTCAAACGGACTTTGGAACGAGAAAAGTAACGTAGCACAAGCTATGATAAATGGCAAAAAAGTTTACAAAAGAATTTTTATCCGCAACAGAAAACTATGAACATAGAACTTAAAGAAATCACAATCCGTGAATTAACGAACGGATACGAAGATAACGCAGAAAACGGAGTTATCGGTTTTGGCGGTAAGTTGGACATTCGCCCACCTTATCAACGTGAATTTATCTACAAAGACAAACAGCGTGAAGCCGTTATAGACACGATTACAAAAGATTTTCCACTAAACGTAATGTATTGGGCAGTTCGTGAAGACGGAAATTTTGAAGTTATTGACGGACAACAAAGAACTATTTCAATCAGCCAATTTGTTGAGGGCGATTTTGCTTATCAAAACAGATTTTTCCATAACCTGCAAAAAGACGAACAAGAGCAAATTTTGAACTATAAACTAATGGTTTATCTCTGTTCGGGGACAGACAGCGAAAAATTGGAGTGGTTTAAAACCATCAACATTGCAGGCGAAAAACTAACTGACCAAGAGTTACGGAATGCTGTTTATTCAGGAAGTTGGGTAACAGATGCTAAACGCTATTTTTCTAAAAACGGTTGTCCAGCTTACGGAATTGGAGGAGATTTTTTAAACGGTTCAGCAATCCGACAAGACTATTTGGAAACCACAATCAAATGGATTTCTAACGACAACATCGAAAAATATATGGCTGAAAAACAACATCAGTCAAACGCAAACGAAATTTGGCTTTACTTTCAGTCGGTTATGAGTTGGATAAAAGCAACGTTCCCGAAATACCGAAAAGAAATGAAAGGCGTTGCTTGGGGATTTTTATACAATGAGTTCAAAAACCAAAATTTTGACCACAAAAAACTCGAAAACGAAATTACCGAACTTATGCAAGACGAGGACGTAACAAATAAAAAAGGAATTTACGATTACGTCCTAACTCGAAAAGAAAAATTTTTAAATATTCGAGCATTTACCGACAATCAAAAACGTGAAGCCTACGAAAGACAAAACGGAATTTGTGTAAAATGTGAACAACAATTTGAACTTTCAGAAATGGAAGCCGACCACATTACACCTTGGCATTTAGGCGGAAAAACATCAGCCGAAAATTGCCAAATGTTGTGCAGAGATGATAATCGTAGAAAAAGCGGAAAATAAATAGCCCTGTTGCTAACATGAACTGTGTAAAAAAACAAGCTTTTTAGACTAAATTTTCTAAGTAATCTGTTCTGTATAAAGTTCCGTTTCTGATACAGCCAAATACTATTTTCAGCAATTTATTGCAAACAGCAATCAAT
>Ga0222419_100329_pt1 | contig 56759 bp, 30 predicted proteins | sample 1B20Ametagenome_FD_182474 | JGI IMG/M metagenome (GOLD analysis project Ga0222419, IMG submission 182474) | Enriched microbial communities from leaf-cutter ant dump, University of Wisconsin, Madison, United States - 1B20A (version 2) | ecosystem: Environmental > Terrestrial > Nest > Insects nest...
AACCCGGCGAGCGGATGCATCTGGCGATTACGGTCAGCCCGCATCCCGATAATCCAGCATCGCACATCGGCCGCATCTACAAAAACGGCGTACTGGTAGCCGAGCAGACCTGGCTGCCGGCGATGACGAACACCGCTTGGCGAGAAGGCTATGTCGGCCGGCCTGTGCTCGATGCCTCCAATCTGTTCAAAGGGCAAATGAGCGAGGTGAACCTGTATACCCAGGCGCTGAGCGCCGGCGAAATCGCGCTGCACACCCAAAATCAGCTGGTCGGCGAAACCCGGAACTTTGCCGCAACCACCAATACGGACCCTGCCTATCAGGATTTGGGAACCACATCGTACAGCTTCGACAACGGCTTTACGTGGGAAGGCTGGGTATACTATGATGCCAGCCGTCTGCAGGCAGGCTCGCGCGAATATTTGGCCGAGTTTGCCGACGACTTCGCGCCCTATCATTATTTCAGCATTCTCGATACCGGACTTGGCGGAACCGGACATCTCAGCTTGCGATATTCGAATGATGGCGTCACGGAACAGGTCCTGGAGGCGCAAAATATTTTGCAAACAAGCTCCTGGATGCATTTGGCCATTACATTGACTCCTGACCCGGCCTACCCTGGCCAGTATATCGGCCGCATTTACAAAAACGGGATCAAGGTCGCGGAAAAGGCCGGTCTGCCAGCCATTGTGTCCGGCACGCGGGGACACGGTTACGTAGGGCGTCCTGTACTGGACTACAACAACCTGTTTAAAGGAAAAATGAAGGACGTCAATCTGTATTCGAACGCGCTTAGCCTAGAGACCATCCAAGGCCATTACGACATGGGCGCGGCCGATCAACGCAGCTTTGCCTACGACAGCCAAAACCGTCTGATTCGCGTCACCGACACGACCAACGGCATCAGCGAGGTTGTCGCCACGTACGCCTACGATCCTTCGGGCCAACGGATCATGACGACCGCAGGAACGCGAACGACGTACTACTGGTTCCCGCAATACCAGCAAACGTACAACGGAAACCAATTGACGGCTACCGACAGCTATTACTTCGGCAGCAGCTATACGCCTGTGGCTTGGCGGAACAATGGAACGTTGTACTACCTCTACACCGATCATCAAGGCTCTGTTGTGCGGGTAGCCGACGCCTCCGGCCATCAGGTCGGCGCCGTGCATTACACGCCATACGGAGAAATGGCCGACGCAACCGGCATGCTTCCCGAACTGCGGTATACCGGACAAATTTGGGACGATGCCACGGGCTTGTACTACTATAATGCCCGCTACTACGATCCGCAGCTCGGCACATTCATTACCGCGGACACCGTGCTTGATGCCAATATGAACCGCTATATGTATGTTAACGGCGCGCCGAACATGAATACCGATCCGTCAGGACATATTGCGATGGCTGTCGTTGCCGTCGTTGGAGCCGTGTTTACCGCTGTGGGCATCGGCGTCTACACCTTTGGCGTCGTCAAGGACAACACGGATGCGCAAATTGCCGGTCTTGTGCTGATGGGCGTTGGATTGGCGATGGTTGGCGGCGCTGTGGGGTCGATGGCTACGGCGGGCATGGAGGCAGGAACGATGGGCTTCACAGCCGGATCGATCGTGCAAAGCGTCAGCACCGGACTGACCTTGGTCGGTCAAGCGTTTCTGACCAATGTGATGGAATATGCCTTTACGAAAAATCAAGTCGCTTTGAGCTACCAACGCAACTTGATCGATGCCGGCATTTATTTCGCCGGCGGTGTGTTTATGGGCGGCGTTACCTCGCAAGGCGCTCTGAAATTCTTGTATGAAAAAGGAGCGACGCGACTTGTTTCGGCAACCAACATGTACAACCTCGTATTTGAAGGAAACATATATAAGGGCGTTATGCAGGTCAGTACCAAATATGGGCTTACCACACTCGGAGAATGGGCTGTCGGTTGGGTTGTCGGCAATCTCTCGTTTGGCTTCGCCTTTATGCCAGCCAACAACATGCTGCGGCACCTGGCCAATCCCGAAGACGGCTCCAGCCGTTATCTGGACGGCGTCAGCTGGGTATTTGATCCGCTGTCCATTACACGAAGCGTATCCATGTCGTTTTTCGGAAAATATACAGGCAAATTCCTTACAGGCTCCTGGAATCCGGGCATCCGCAACGCGTTTATGCAGACGAGTGAAGCGCTGAGCAAACGGGCCGGGTTATTGACCGCTTACTTCGGCGTCTATCCTTGGAAAGAGTAACGCAACAGCAGGCACCGCGCCCGGCCCCGGGCCGGACGCGGTCCAACCTGCTAACGCCAATCCCGCTGTTTGCGGACAAACAAGCTTTTATGCAACACCATGATCTCATTTCTCTATTAAAGGAGCTGCAATCGCATGGTATACACCTTTACCCGTAAACGCATCAAATGGATCTCGCTTGGCGTCGCCCTGCTCGTGCTGCTGGCCGGTCTTGACCTGCTGCGCCTCTGGCCTGCCGATCAAACTGTAAAACCGCTGCCAGGCGCCAGCCAGCCGGCGCTCACAGACAATGGCGCGGCCGCGGCGCAACCAACGACCGACGATACCGCCAAGCAGCAACAAGCCGTCTCCGACAGCTCGCCTTACAGCCCGCACGCCTATCGCGGCGCGGCCGGGCAGCCAAGCGGCGCCACGGTAAACAACGGCGGATTTGACCCTTTTCATACGTACTATAATCCTTATGCGCCGAATCATTAAGCGTTAGCGGGAAATTGGCGGGCAACTTGCAGCAATCACGGGGTTTGATGAACGTGGAGGAGCGTTGCTCATACAACAAAAGGACTTCTTTCCTGCCGCACGGATGAGCGCCATAATGGCTGCATCCGGCTGCAGAAACGAAGTCCTCTTTTGTATCATTTTTATAAAATGGCAGTTGGCGTGCGGAAAGGTCAGAACCACTTTTTCGCTCGGGTGAGCAGCACCGCTTGTTTGCTGGAGGGCACCTTCAACTTGCTTAAAATGTTATGAACGTGATATTTGACCGTACTTCGCGAAATGTTCAGGCAGCGCTCGATATCGCTTTGCTTGATCCCTTGGTGCAAATATCTCAAAATTTCCAATTCCATTTTGGTCAAGATGGCTTTTTCCTCTTCCCGGCTCAACCGGCTGAATTCCTCGCGCAAGATGCACGAGACGCTGCGATGAATCGAGGAACGGTCATAATACGCATCGTAAATCGCTTCCGGCAGCTCGCACAAATCCGATTTGTCGACGCAGTTCACAATGCCGATCTTGAACGCCTCAATGATCGTCTGCCGTTCCATGCACGAGGTAAACATAATCACCTTCACCGGCTTGATATTCATCATCTCCGCTGCCGTACAGATCCCATCGGTTCCGTTGCCCGGCGTCAGACGAACATCAATAATTGCTACGTCGATATCGACAAACGAAATCAACTGCAGCGCCTGCTCCCGGGAAGCAACGACGCTGACCACGGCAATATTGGATCTTTTGCGCAAATAATCCGAAATGGTATGCTGCCAACCGGCATCCTGTTCTACAATCAGCACTTTAATAACATCCACGGCTCTTTCCTCCAGTCGCAGCTTGGGGCACACGAAGCTTTCATTGACGGCAACAGCCGCAGCTTGCAATCAAGCAGCGATGTAATAAAACATTATCGTATTGGCGCTCCCATTCCGTCAACAGCCTGCTGCCGGAGAAACAACGTGGCGGAACCCCCCATTGCTCAACAGCTTGCAAGCATTTGTTCCATTCAAACTTGGTAAATTCGCGCTTCATGCGGGCGAAGCAGCATCACGCCGTCCGAATCGTCCGCATTCACCGGGTAGTTGGTCAGCAAAAGCCGCATCGCTGCAATCGACCAATCGTCGGACAGACGCACGGACGACGGTTCGTCCGAATGATTAAGCACAATCAGCCAGCGGGTATCGCCCAACGTGCGCGTATATATGTAAAGATGGCGGTCCTCCATCCATTCCGGCAGCTCGGCGAAATCGCCATAGATCATAACCGGATGCCGCTTGCGCAGTTGGATCAGCTCTTGGTAAAAACAGTATATCGAATCCGGGGACGACAAATCCCTCTCCACATGAATCCGCGGATAATTCGGATTGACTTTAAGCCACGGCGTACCGGTGGTAAATCCGGCATGCAGCGCAGCGTTCCACTGCATCGGTGTGCGGGAATTGTCCCGGCTTAGCGCCTGCAAGCGACCCAGCGTCTCCAGAGGCTCGCATCCGCAAGCGACCTCCTCTTCAAAGCGGTTGCGCATGGCCACATCGTTGTAATCCTCAATCGAGTCATACCGCACGCCCGTCATCCCGATCTCTTCCCCTTGATAAATATAAGGAATGCCCGGCAGCGTATGCAGCATGGCCGCCAGCAGCTTGGCCGACTCCACCCGATAGACGCCGTCGTTGCCATATCGCGACACCTGGCGGGTGTGATCGTGGTTATTTAAAAATTGAGCGTTGGCTCCTTTTCCCCACAATCCGGCATACCAGCGCCGCTGAATCTCCTTAAATCGCAGCATATCCCACTTCGGCATCTCGTCGCAGACCTCGAAATGGAACACCATGTCCAGCTCCCCGCGATCTTCGCCCACGAATTTCAGACCTTCCTCCGGGGTGACAAACGCCGTTTCGCCGACCGTGACCATATCGTAATGACGGAACACCTGCTCATTCATTTCGCGGATAAAATCGTGCAAGCCCGGATTATTCGTCAAATAGCGAATATCGTCCACCTGCGCGGCATCCGGGAATGCCTGCGGCTTGGCCAGCAGCGCGACCGCATCGAGACGAAATCCGTCGACGCCCCGATCCAGCCAGTTGCGCATCATCCGGTAAATCGCCTGCCGCAACTCCGGGTTCTCCCAGTTCAAATCCGGCTGCTCGACGGCAAACGAATGGAAATAATATTGCCCGGTAGCCTCATCCCACTCCCAAGCCGACGGCGAGAAATACGAGCGCCAGTTATTGGGCGTTGCCCCTTCCTTGGCATCCTTCCAAATATACCAATCCCGCTTGGGATTGTCCCGGGAGGAACGCGACTCCACAAACCACGGATGGCAATCCGACGTGTGATTCACGACCAAATCCATCATCAACTTCATCCCGCGAGCGTGAACCTCGGCCAGCAAAGTTTCCCAAATCGCCAGAGTGCCAGCCTTCGGCATAATCGCTTCATAATCCGAAATATCGTACCCGTTATCCAAATCGGGCGAGGCATACACGGGGTTCAGCCAGATGACGTCAACCCCCAGTTGCTGAATATAATCCAGCTTATCGATCAGCCCTTGCAGATCGCCGTATCCGTCCCCGTCCGAATCGTAAAAACTTCGCCAATACACCTGGTATACAACAGCTTCCTTCCACCAGTTTCGTTGCGTGTTATTCAAAAAATCCCTCCTTATTCCTGCATCCGAGTCATCGCCAGGTCCGACTTGCCTGTCCTCCTTTGAGCACACTGCATACAACAAAAGCCTAACTTTCGCTTGCGGAAGGTTAGGCTTCGCTTGACACGCAACCGGGCACCGGCGGCCGTTCCATCAGATGGCCGGATGTTCCATGCGCCGCTTCGCCTTTGCCGAGTATGATTGCAACTAAGTGTGATCAGCGGTGTATAATAAAATTTTACATAAAAAATAGAGGTAAAGTCAATGTTTTTTACGCTATTTTTTTAGTAAAATAATCTTTTTTTACTCTATTTCTAGTTAAAAAATCACAAACGTACCGTTTGCCTCCAGCAGATCGCAGCGCTCAGCTTAAACGGTTCCCGGTCGGCTGCCCCTTCCTTCATCTCAATCAGCTTTTTGGCCGCCAAATATCCGCTTTCGTACCGCGGAACCGAAATCGTCGTCAAACCGGCCGCCGCCGCTGCCGCGCAGTCATCAAAGCCAACGACGGAAATATGCTCCGGTACGCCAATCCGGTTTTCCGCAAACGCCCGGATCGCCCCAAGTGCCATGTTGTCGTTCGCGCAGACGAGCACCTCGGGCAAATCATTGCCCAAAATCATAATTTTTGCCGCCTGATAGCCGCTTTCCTCGCGATAATTGCCGTGGAAATAATATTTGCGGTCAAAGGCGATTCCGTTGCGCGTCAGCGTATCTTCAAGCCCGGCAAACCGCTCCTGCGTGTCCAGCGTATGCTCCGCGCCGCCGATAAAACCGAAGCGCCGGAACTTCTTGTCGACCAGTTGCTGCACCATCTCGCACATCGCGGGATAATTGTCAACAATCACACTTTTCGTAAACGCCCGCGGATGTTCGATAATCCGGTCCATCAGCACAACGGGCAAATCGGGCCTGGCGATCGCGATCAAATCGTCGTCCGTCATTGAGCTGTCCAGACTGATGATGCCGCAAGCCAACTGGTTCTCTACGAAGTGGGCACTCGATTTATTCGTGCAAATCATGAAATCATAACCGCTTTCCGTCAAGCAGTCGCTGATGCCGTTAATAATTTTTAAGTAAAAATGACGATCGAAATCGCTGAAAATAAACATGACCGTCTTCGAGCTTTTGACCTTGGCCTTTTTGCGCAGCGTATTGGCGACATAACCCTGCTCCGCGCAAATCTGCAAAATTTTATGTTTCGTATCCTGCCCTACGTTGCTGCGCTCGTTCAGCACATTGGACACAGTAGAAACCGAAACGCCCGCCAATTCGGCGATTTCCTTTAATCCTGGCATAGTAAACGCGCTCCCTGAAAGGTTTATATAAGCCAGCCGACTGACCCGATATGTACCATGAGCGGATGTTCAGCCTGCGCTTATAACCGAATTATATCATAAAAAACGATTTTTTTATGTAAATTTACTAAAATACCGACAAATATACAAACAGCAGCGGGGACGCGAAGCCACACGACCTGCTGCTGTGGAACCCATTTGGGCTAGCCAGCGCCCACCCTATTCCTTGATCCGTTCGAACGAAGCATCGTACAGGCGGAACATCGTTTTGCAGCCAGACTCATCAAGCTTGATCCCGACATCAAGCCGGCCTTTGACGAGCAGCGGCTCGAACCCGCGGCCGCACAGCAGCAGGGGCGAAGGTTTTGTAAAGGGGGCGGGTCCAGTATAATGAATGTCTTAGCATTCAACTTACTAGCTGCTCTCAGGAGGCCACATGGAACTTGCCATCGCTACTTTTGAAAACTGCATCAAGCTGTACGAATCCTTTTTGCATTTCGAACGAAATCTTTCTTTAAAATCGATTCAAGCCTACCGCTCCGATTTGCACGGTATGCTCGCGTGGTATCGCGCTCAGGCGCTTACGACCATCACCACAGAAAATTTACATGCGTACCTGGAACAATTGTCAAGCAAATGCCACTTAAAAGATACAACCATTAAGCGAAAATATATTTCGATCAAAGCTTTCTTCAACTTTCTGGTCCACAAGCACAAACTGCCCGCTTCCCCCTTAACCGAATTCGGCAAAAAATTCAAACAATCCAAACGAATCCCGAAGGTTCTTTCCGTTGTGGAGGTCGAAAAACTGCTGAATGCCCCGCAAGAACAAATGAAGCGCTTGCATACATCGTTTCGAAAATGGATTTGCATCCGCAATAGCGCGATTATCGAGCTGCTGTACGTGATTGGAATCAGGATCGGGGAATTGGTGAGCATCGATCTGGCGAACATGGATCTGACGGAGAGAACGATTGTTATTCTAGGCAAAGGAAGAAAAGAGCGCATTCTTTACATTTCCAGCAGCGAGGTCGTCGATAAAATTCAACTGTGGCTCCAGGTCCGCCCCCAACTCCATCCGCAAACGAATGCGCTTTTTATCAATAAATATGGCGAACGCCTTTCGATCTACTCGATTGAGGACATTTACACCCAATACCGGGATTTATCGAACATCAGCCAAAACTCCACCCCGCATTTCCTGCGGCACAGCTTTGCTACGCATTTGTTAAATAACGGCGCGGATTTGCGTGCCGTTCAGGAAATTCTCGGGCACTCCAGCGTAAGCACCACACAAATCTATACGGAAGTATCGGTCGAGCGGAAAAAAGAAGTGCTGAACCGCTTTAATCCACGCAATTCTTTGAAGCTTTGAAACCTCCTAATAACTATAAATTATTTGGAGGTTTTATTATGTACAAAGTTCTAGTTATTACAACCGCATATACTGAAAGCGGCGTAATTCCTCCTCATGCTTTAGAAGAACAAATAAACCATGTGAGAAACTTTGGTGTTGAAGTAGTATTGCTTGTCGATCCCTCGCAAGAAATACTGGAAGGTTACCTAAAGAAATTCTGCTTTGACGCGGTTTTTTCGACAACAAGAAACAGCTATTTGTATGATAATAATTCGTTTTATCCTGCGGACTTTGACATATTTAAAATTTTTGAATATTACAACGCCCCATTCATAGGAAGTGGATACACGCAACAATTAATCGCTAATGACAAAATTCTATCTTGTCACAAATCAGGTATCGCTATAAATAACGTACTAGTTACTCGTAGGATGTATTGCAGCAAGGATATGGACTTTCATCTGCTAGTTTCAGGACTAAAAGCACCCTACATTGTAAAACCTAATACACTTTCCGGCTCTCTAGGCATAGACAGGAACAGTGTGGTATTTGATATCCTCTCGCTAGTCAACCGGGTTAAGAGCCTGTTTGAGAGATTTGCATACCTCAACGAAATACTGATCGAAGAATATTTGGAAGCTACCACTGAGTATACGGTATCTGTCTTGGGCAATGGCGGCGAGTTGATTTGCTCGGTTTCTAGGCTCGATTATAAGGAGCTCAAAGATATCAACATTTATAGTGAATCCGACAAGCAAAAGCAGCTAAAGGAGCGTTCTTTGTCGTACAGAATTGAAGACGATGAAGCGATCCGGAATGAATTAATTTTTCATGCCAAAAGGCTGTTTGAGCATTATCAGCTTCGGGACTTTGCAAGATTCGATCTGCTTTATGATAACCGAGCCTATTTTATGGAAGTAAATACGTTGCCGGTGCTATGGAATAGCTTCTCCTGGGAATGGCAAGAGAGATACAGTATTCGCAACAGTAACCTGCTCGGATTGCTACTGACTGTGCTCCATTACCGTAAAATCTCGACAGGCAGGCCTGATAATCTCCCAGAGAGTTTAATCCAAAGTTTGCCTGAGCAAATCACAAGCATTATTGACAAAACGATCTTACTAAACAATGCCCCGGAATCTTCAATTCCAAGTGCGCATTGTCCGAAGACCCATTTGTATACTATGGTAGATCGGATTAGCTCAGAAACAGAAGTCCTGCTGTTTTTGAAGTCGCTGGTTATGTTGCTAAAGCCCAGTGTCATTCTTGAAACAGGGACATACAGAGGCGCAACCACTTTTGCAATGGCAGAAGGACTGCGGATCAATAAGCATGGACATATTATATCCTTGGAAAAAGATTCTGGACTTTCAGACGAAATCTCGCAGAAAACCACAGGCTACCCAATTACTATATGCAACAAGTCAAGTCTGGAATACATCCCCACAACTAAAATCGATCTACTTTTTCTTGACTCCACCAGAAGTATACGAATAGAAGAATTTCATCACTTTAGAGATAGTCTGCATGAAAACTCAATTATCGTGTGGCACGACAGTTCCCCAGAGCACGCAAGTGTGTTCTTGGGTATTGAGGAACTTTATAAGCAGGGGGTCATCGACAGAGTACTGCTGCCTACCCCAAGGGGACTGACAATTGCGCGGCTGAACGAACAGCAGGAGGAATTATGGACAAATACAAAGTCATTTACTTGACCGGATCACCGGCAACGGGCAAAACATCATTGTGTCATGCTTTAAAAGCTGAAATAGAAAAATTGGAAATTGTCAGCTATTATAAATTGGTGAAAGAATACTATTCTGAAAAATACGGGTTCGAATTTGAGCATGAAGAAATGAGAAGAGTATCCTCGCAAAAGATAACTCCCGATGACATTTACAACATTGATGAATGGATGATTTCAAGGCTGGAATTTCTGCGACAGAGCGCCAATATCATTATTGATTCTCACGCGGTAACCAGGGAAGCATATGGCTTCAGAGCCGTCCCGTTCAGAACGGAGCTGCTCTTGAGAATGAAGCTTGATTTTATTGTGTCTCTATATGCTTCCCCGGACATAATTTGTAAGAGAATCAATGATAATCCAGAAGGGAGAATCGTTACAAGTAAGGAAGAGATCAGTGTGCATATAGGTTTACAAAATGCTTTAGCCCTGAGTTACAGCACAACAGCCGACTGTCACATCTACTTTTTAAACTCCCAGCAACCTATGGATGCATTAATCAAGTGGTTCCGTGAAAGAGTGCATAGGGTATGATGGCTTATTCAAAACTTTTTCCAATTGTTTCAACCGCTGCTTGCAGTTAACCAAGGAAGCAAGGGAGTGCTTTTTGCAAAATTGTATCGCATCCTGGAGTGCATAGCATGCTTTCTCGATCGTTTTCTTGGGTAGTTCATCGACATGTCTTAAGACGATGCTTCCAATGATGTAATTGCATTCAAAAACTCTGTATTCCAGTTTTGAATTGCACGCAAGCTCTAAAGCTTCAAAAAGCATATCAACTGCTTCGATTACATAACCAATGCGTTCTATGTATTGAGCCTTTATTCGTAAAAACTGAATTTGTCTGTGTACAAATGGAAAATACGCCAAGAGTCCTTCTGCCAAATCCAGATACCCAGCAACACTTTTTATCTCTTCCTGGAGGAGAGGCGTTATTTTTAGACTTGTTTCAGCACATTCTGTATACAATTCGATTTGCATGATGACATTTGCTTGTTCCTGCTGCATTCTCAACGCCTTATCAAACAAATCCATAGCATGATTGAAATAACTTATTATTTTCTCATTGTTTAATTCGGGATTCTTTAATTCTTGTTGCATAAGATTTTTATAAACATTACCCTTTTGTATATAAAGTCGGATGATGAGTTCTCCACTAATGGAAGTATTGCTTTCATCAATCTCATTATAAATATTCAAGGCCTCTTCATACATGGTTTTTTCGCGATAAATCGCACCGAGATCCATAGCGGTTTCTGTAGCCATACTCCATGATTCTATGGACTTAAGATAACCGTAGATAGCCAGTATTTCATTCAAGGCAACATCCAGCTTGCCTGAATTGCGAAGTAATAAAGCCTTAAGCTTGCGTATTTTGGGGAAAGTAAGAGAGACCTCGGTATTTTCAGCGTTTCCGATCTCCCCGATTAGATTATCACATAAATCTTCAGCCAGTTTGTAGTTGTTTGTAATCTCCATTTGGTAAAGAGCGGTCAAATATTTTATATCTACAGTCCAATGCACTTCGTCCCATTGAATTGCATCCCTAAGGATAGGCAGGAGATCTTCCGGTACATGAGATGACTTTTGTGTAATTGCTTTTTCAATACCATTTAATAGCAACTCAAGTGTTTTTTTTGTTGAATCAGTTTTCAGGCCTAGAAGCTTGTTCAATTGTGCTCCAGGGACATATTTTAATGCTTCGAAAACCAATGTTGGCAGGTTAACCATACTGTCGAACGGGAGCAGAATGATCTTTTCTATAAAACTGGCGTCTTGCTTTTTTATACTCTCGTTAAAATAGTTTAAGACTCCGCCTTGAAAGATTGGGTCAGTAGCAGCAAATTGTACTGATCGTGCAAATACTAATTCATCGTGAGACCGTTCCCCAAGGTACTGTCCAATAAAATATTCCTCAATTCTATCGTGGGTAAACCGGATGTAGTTAACATCGTTTATTCCTTCATTGGCAACAAATATATTAATATCTTGCATTTCTCTCAATACACGCAAGGCCTCTTTCTTGTCACCATCAATTTTATCCAGCAAAAAAAACGTAGTTACCTGTCTTTTTAGGATCTTATTCAAAAGTAGCGACTCAATATAAGTATGGATAATTTTTTTAGCCGTATATATTTGTATTTCATTTTTCAGTTTGTTCAGCATTGAAGCCGCGAATTTAGAGAAAATATCAACAAATATAAAGCTCTCAGAATGATCAAGAGCCGTTTCATTTACGATTTGTCCGGCAACTGCAATAATATATGGAGTGGAGAATTCCCGCTGCATATAGGCGTTGTTATTCAGTAAGCGTTGAAATTTATATGCTACTTCTTCGTTAGCAAAAAACAACTTGACAAATTCTCGCTGCTTCTCCTTCTCAAGCGGTAATATTCTATAGTATGGATTAAGGTCTTCTTCTTCAAGCTTATCATTGCAATAAAAAATTCGGGGGTCAGGGTACACTCCAGACTGTCTTTCATACTGAAAAAAAGCATGATCCCGACATGTAACAACGAGTTTAATAGTATCCAATTGCAATTCGTGAATCAGTTCAGCAAATTCAATCATTTCAGTATAGAAACTAATAATATCTTCAAATTCATAGTCGATTTCATTAATTCCATCAAAAATTAATACAAGACATTGCGCTTTAATATGTAGTAGTTCGTTAATACCTCTGAGCAGCTCTCCGACATTCTCTGGATCTGATTTTCCAAGCATTTCTCCAAAGAATAAGTTTATAATACTGCCTCTCTTCTTCTTGTAAAATTTAGCTGAAATAGGTATTGTTAGTGTGTTGGAATTTTGGGATTTCCTCACAAAATTTTGAACGGTTTTTGTTTTTCCGCTGCCACTTGAACCGATTGCTATAAGTCCAGTTTTATCTGAGGTTATAAAGTTCTCAATAGCGTTTTGGATTGGCAGTTCAATATACTTCTCTGTATCGATTTCGAATGGTGACTTCAGCTTCAAATATTTTTTTGTTGCATCATCAACTATTGCTTCAAGCTTACTCGATAATAGTTGCTCTATGGAATTATGCTCTTGCCGCGCAGGTGATAGAAAGTGATTGCATTTTATCTCAAAGCTGTCACCGTGAATGAGGTTGCCCTCAATCTGAACCTGTTTATAAATAAAATCCTTAATGCTTTGATAGATTCTCTCAAAGTCTTCGCTTTCTATTTGAGAGATTTCTATCACAATTTTATTATCATAACGCAAGGGCAGAGCTTCGCTTTTTTGCAAACGACATATCGTATGATTCGTACTATCGGATTCATCCGATTCCTGACAGGTAGGCATAAATAGACTACACACCTTGAGCAAGGTGAGAATACTTGACATGCCCCCAAGGTTGTAAATTTTGCTGGTTAACTGTAAACGCCCCATATCATTCAGATTGACAGTGACTCTGTCCAGATGCGTATCGGAGAAGTTGTCCGTCTCATCACTTAACATATACTGAAGTATTCCCCAGAAATCATCGCCCGGAATATAGAAGCTTCCTGCAGCTTCACACTGCTGTTTCAATTGCTTAATAAAATTCTTCGTATCGGCCTCAATTCCCATTAATCGGGAGTTAACCTCGATCGCTACAGCTAATAAAAGGCAGTCAACTTCGTTCGTAGGAAGGGAAAAGAGCTTTGTCGGGAACTTTGCTGCATTAAAAAAACTAATGCTTGCTTCCAGTATTATTTTGTAATCTTCTGCATAAAATGGCGGTTTCTTTTGCCATATGTATGGTTGGGTAACTAGATCGAGCGCCTTCACGATTTTTTCAAAAACAACATACATTCTTTTGTTCTCTTTAATTTTACACATAATTTCATTATTTCCCCATATTCTTCTAATTTCCCGGCTGTAAGGTGATAACTCGGTAGTTACAACCTGCAAAACTCGCTTAACCACTTGATCCAGCCCCTCTGAACTGGAAATAGTCCGTCGGTCACCTAGAGTTGGCCAGTGGTTCTTTAGTTCATCTTGAGAAATATTGTGAATTATCGGCAATATAACCCTTTGTCCCTCTTTCTCCTTATCAATGAAGGCAGCTAATTCTTTTTGTGGATAGTCTTTGACGAAAAACGATTTGCTAAAAATCACAAGGGCAAATCTTGTTTGTTTGATAGCATCGTTTATGACTTTATTAAAACTGTCTCCCAATTGGGAAGAGGTTTCATCATACCACACATTAATTCCTTGTTTTTCCAACTCTTTTTTTAGCGGAAAAGCAATATCTTTTTTATCTTCACTTGCGTGACAAATAAAAATATCTATTTCCATTAAAAAACCTCCAAATAATTTATAGTTATTAGGATATATTTCAGTTATAATTGCCCACTACTTTGCTGCTTTGCTTGCAACCTACTACCTAAAATTCGACAAATTCCTATTTTTCCCTTCAATAACAAATCCAGCGATTAAGAAAAATTTTATAATATGATTAACAATGGCTTATGACCCAACTGTGAAAATAAAATTAGGACCACACAAAAAAGACCGGCGCTCCCGCCGGTCTCCCCGTGCTCCCCTCCATCCAGCCGGATCCCGGCCGAACAAGGGCAGCTTTTGTTCTTGTCCCTCACGCCCCAAACTGCGCCTGATACAACCGGCTGTACGGCCCTCCAGCCGCCAGCAGCTCGTGATGCGCCCCTTGCTCGGCGATGCCCTGCTCGGTGACGACAACGATCCGGTCGGCGCTGCGAATCGTCGCCAGCCGGTGGGCGATGACCAGCGTCGTCCGGCCTGCGGACAAGGCGGCCAGCGACTGCTGAATCGCTTTCTCGGTTTCGGTGTCGAGCGCCGAGGTCGCTTCATCCAAAATCAGAATCGGCGGATTTTTGAGAAACATCCGGGCGATGGCGATGCGCTGCTTTTGTCCGCCCGATAGCTTCAAGCCGCGTTCACCGACAATCGTGTCCAGCCCATTCGGCTGGGCCAGAATAAACGCCTCCAACTGCGCTCGGCGGGCAGCCTCCCAAATCGCCGCTTCGCTCGCCTGCAAATCGCCGTAAGCGATATTCTCGCGGATCGTGCCGGAGAACAGGAACACGTCCTGCTGCACGATGCCGATCTGTTTGCGGAGCGAAGCGAGCCGGATCTTGGCAATATCGAGCCCGTCGACGGTAATCGAGCCGGATTCCACCTCGTAAAAGCGCGGCAGCAAGCTGCACAACGTCGTTTTCCCCGCGCCGGACGGCCCGACGAAAGCCACGGTTTCTCCGGCACGAATCGTCAGATGAATGCCGCTGAGCACCTTAGCTTCATTTTCGTAGCCAAATGTCACCTGATGGTAGCGAATATCGCCGTGCAGCCGCTCGACCTCGACCGCATCCGGCGCATCGGCGATGTCCGGCGCCGTCTCCAGCAGTTCCAGATAGCTCTTAAAGCCGGCAATCCCTTTCGGATAACTTTCGATAACCGCATTGATTTTGTTGATCGGGCCGAGAAATACGTTGGACAGCAACAGGAAACCGACGAATTCCCCGCTCGTCATCGCGCCGTTCACGACAAACCAAGTGCCACAGACCAGCACAAACAAAATGACCAGCCGCATCAGCAAATAGCTGATGGAGGCGTTTTGCGCCTGGATGCGGTAGGACAGGAACTTCGTCTGACGGTACTGCTCGTTATTTTCCGCGAACCTTACTTCCTCATGCGCTTCGTTCGTAAACGCCTGCACGACGCGAATGCCGCCGATGCTGTCCTCCACCCGCGCGTTAAATTCGCCGATATCTTTGAACATGCGCCGGAACGCGTAAATCATTTTGCGGTTAAAATGCAGCGACAAGATCACCAGCCCCGGAATGACCACCACCGCCAGCAGCGCCAGCTGCCAGTTGATCACCAGCATCAGCGAGAAAGCGCCAATCAGCGTCATGACGGCGAGAAACAAATCCTCCGGCCCGTGATGCGCCATTTCGCCGATATCCATCAGATTGCTGGTCATGCGAGCCAGCAGATGGCCGGTTTTGTTGTTGTCAAAAAAGCGAAAGCTCAACTTTTGCACATGCTGAAACAGCTTGCGGCGCATGTCTGTTTCAATGTTGATGCCAAGCCGATGCCCCCAATAAGTCACGATGTATTGCAGCACGCTGCTCAGCGCATACACAGCCAGCAGGCCCAGGCAAGCCCAAACAATCAAAACCCAGTTGCGGCCAGGCAGCAAACGGTCGACAAACTGGTTGACCGCCAGCGGAAATCCCAGCTCCAGCAAGCCGGCCACCACGGCGCAGCCGAAATCGAGCAGAAATAAAGCTTTATAAGGTCGATAGTAAGCAAAAAACTTGCGCAGCAAGCGATCCTCTCCTCTCGGCTGAGCTGGTCGCCACCGTCATCCGGCGGAATACGCAACAGAGGGAAGCCGCGCTTTCGCTGCCGCTTCCCCGTCCGCCGGCGCACCGAACCGGGCGCGTCAGCCGTTTCTTTTTTTACTTTTTAAAACGCTCCAGCAACAGCCGGACCTGCTCGTCCATTTGCTTTTCAATCGACAGCGGATCGCCGGGCAGGAAATCGTCGACATTCACCTGAATCACCCGATTTTCCTTCACAACCGGCAAACTGCTCCACACCGGAGCCTGCTTCACTTGCTCCTCCAGCTTGGCATTGTTGCCGTCTTGCCAGTCGTATACGCTCAAAAACACATAATCGCCCACATAATCCGGCAGCGTCTCCAACGAAAGCTGCATATAAGACGGCTCCTTATCCATCACCGCTTCCTGCACCTTGGCTGGCGCCTTCAACTGCAGCGAGTTGTACAGGCTGAACGTTCCCCGGCCGAACAGGTTGCCGAACAGTTCGATTTGACCTTTCGGCCAAGCTTCGATCACCGTAAACGTCGTGTTCGGCGGGATCAGACCGGCCAGTTGCTCGCGGTATTGGGCCGCCTTGGCTTCATATTGCTTGATCCACTCCTCGGCTTTATCCGGCACGCCGGCAAGTTCGGCAATTTCCCGCAGCTGGTCGAACATCGTTTTGGAGCCGTAGCTCAGCACGACGGTTGGCGCAATTTTGGCATATTGATCATAGCTCTCCGCACTCTGCGTATCGTTTTTCTGCAAAATGATCAAATCGGGATTAAGCGAGGCCGCTTTTTCCAGCGAAATGGTCGAATTGCCCAAATCCTCTACGCCTGCGCTCAAATTCAGCGACTTGAGGAAGGACGATTTCTCGAATTGGCTGAGCTGATTCGTCGTCGCACCGATCGGCTTGACGCCCACCGCCAGCAAATGCCCCATAAACTGATTGACGAGAATGCGCTGCGGATGCGCCGGAATCGTCACCTCATGACCGACATAATCTTTGAATACCCGTGTCGCAGATTCGGCTGCGTTCGCCGCCGGTGAAGCGGAAGCCGTCGCTTGCCCATCCGGCGAAGCCGCGGCGGGTGCAGGGCTGGCGGCAGCGCCACCGTCGCCCGAACCGGCGCCGCAGGCAGTCAACAGCACCGCCAGCATGGCGCAAAGCGCGGCAAGGGTCGTGAATTTGTGGTAAAACTTCATGATGATATTCTCCCTCCTATTACTGATAATGATTCTCGTTATCAACAATAGAATTATAAACGATCCGCTCCCCCCTGAACATGGACGATCATGCCCGATCGTTATGGATAATGATGCGGTGACAGCCGCCCGGACGCCGACATGCCAAGAATAGCCGGCACGGACTGCAGGAATAGCTGCTGGGCATAAGCCGAGTAATCGAACCAGGGCCACGTCGCAATCGGCGTAACGCAGCTCGTCAGCGGCGCGGCTTCTGCCTGCCACGCTTCCGAACGCGCAAGCTCGTCCCACGCCGCACGCAGATCTTCGCTGCCCGGCAGCATCAGCCAAATCCGGTCGGCCTGAAATTGCACCAATTGCTCCAAAGACACGGTCTCGCGGTTTTGAATCCGCTTCACCCGCTCCGGCTGGCCGATGCCCAAATCCTCGTACAGCACGCCGGCCACCGTCTTGCAGCCGTAGACATGATAGCCCTCGCGATTGCGCTGCACCACCAGCACTTTGTCGCGCCCGATCAACCGCCGCACCTGCTCGCCAATGCGCACCGCCAGCCTGTCGTATTGGCCGAGCCACGCATCCGCTTCCTCGGGGGTGTCGAGAAAATCCGCGATCAGCCGCAGATGCCCACGCCAATCGTCCTTCATCCACGGCACGAACAGCGACGGGGCGATTTCCCGAATCCGCTCCTGCTCCTGCAGCGGCAAAAACGCATCCACACCGATAATATAATCCGGCCGCGCTTCGCGCAAGGTCGCCAAATTAAACTCGTATTCGTGACTGAGCGTTGTGACGACATCGGTTCGATATTTGCGGCGGTACTGATCGGTCCAGGCGTGATCCATCGGAGCCGCGAACGGCACGACCTGCAAAGCCAGCAGTTGCCCGATATTCGGAAAACTGTACGCGGCTACTTTGCGCCGGCGATTGCGGATATAAGTAGCCGGCGGAATGCCCATTCGCTGCTTGAATTTGCGGATGAAATAAAATTCATCCTGATAGCCGACCTGGCGGGCGATCTCCCGCAGCTTGGGCCGCGATTGCTCCAAAAGCAGCTTCGCCCGGTTCATCCGCAGCTCCGTCAAATAGTCCATCACGCTTGTGCCATACCGCGTCTTGAACAACCGCATGTAATAATACCGGCTGAGCCCCGCCATTTCGGCCAATTCGTCAATCGTCATATTTTGATCAAAATGTTCCTCCATATATACGAGCGTCCGCGCCAGCGCCGTGTCGGCATCCGGCTTCTCCGCGTCGAATTCCTCCCGCACCGCACCAAGCAGCTCGTACAAAGCGGCCTGCGCCCGCAGCCGTCCGCCTTTCATCCCGCTTTGCCATTCGCGAGCCATCTTGCGGCACAACATCCAGGCCCCTTCGGCCGCGGACAACGCCAAGCTCCCCTCCAGCGGCAGCCTCCCGTCCGATTCGTCACTTCTCCAGCCCTCCGCTTGCGCCGCTCCATCCTGAATAACGTCAAAATGAATCACAAACAGCTCGCTTCCCCCGTCCGGCAACACGCTGAGCAGCTGCCCGGGAAGCCCCGCGAATACGGAGCCTGCAGGAATCGCCTGCCGGCTGCCGGCGACGGCGGCTTGCGCGCAACCCTCCACGACGCCAAGCAGCAGATGCGACGACAAATAGCCCAGCGGGTGCTGCCACCCCTCGGCCTGAACCTGCTCAATCGACCGAAGCTTAAACCACAACGCATCCATGGCGACTCTTCCTTCATCTTTCGTTTATTCAAATTTTAGTTGATAATTATTTTCAATGTCAATGCGCAGGCCCAACTTGTGCAGTAAAAATGCCGATGAACTTCCTACCCACCTGCAAGAAATGAAATTCTCCTGTCCCCATTCAACCTCATTTTCAAACAAGGTGCCAAGATCGTGCAGGAGCAGCCATTTAAACATACATCTGATCACCAGATATGCAAGCTTAAAATGGCACAACCACAGCGTTAATCGTATATCATACAGGTAAAGAAAAAATCGAAATTCAAATCAAGCAGTTGGCGTTATCGACCCTCAAGGAAACATCAATGGACTTCTTGGACTTGATATTCTTATGAAGTTGCATACGGTAATTGATTTGCAGAAACTGGCCTTAACTTTGGAGAAATAAAAAATTCGGAACAATCGTCGACATATAGACAATATGAAAGGAACCCTTCGATTCATGTCGAAGGGTTCCGCTTTTCGGTACGGCATGCCCAAGAGGATGCGAACCTGTTATAAACCCGGCCGCTTGGCTCCAAGCGCCCCGCCCCGTTCCCGCGAACAAACGCAAGAACCGGCGTCAATTCAACAGCAACTTGACAATATCGTCCAACTGCGCGTCCATCGAGATCGGGTCGCTGCTGTTCCATTTGTTGTCGAGCGTGTAGACGCGATGGTTCTGCACAGCGGGCAGCGATTTCCATAACGGGCTGTCCAACGTCTCTTTGTAGATGGCGTCCGAGAGCGTGTCATAAGGCTGGATGACAAACATGCGGTCGGCCGAATAATCGGGCAGCACCTCCATCGACAGCTTGGCGTACCCCGTTGTATTGCCCTCGTTCATTTGCTTCACCTTTGGCGGCACTGCAAAACCAAGTGTTTGATACACGGTCACGGAGATGTTTTCGAAATAGGCAAAAACCTGTTTGTTCATAAATTGCAGCACGGTAGCCGTCTCGGCCTGTTGGCCGCCCACGGCGAGCTGTTCCTTGATGCGGGCCGCCTTGGCACGATATTGATCGGTCCACTGCTGCGCTTCGGCCGTTCGTCCGACGATATCCGCCACTTTGTTCAAATGCACGTACATATCGCTGCCGGCATATTTGACCGTGACCGTCGGAGCCACTTGGGACAGCTTCTCGACTTCCTCGGGCTTGGCAAATTCGTTGATCAGAATCAGATCAGGATGCAGCGACAATATTTTCTCAATATTGTATCCGCCGTTATCGCCGACCGATTCGACGCCGTCCAGCCGATCCTTCAAATAACTGGACTTGAGGAAAAATTGCTCGGCCGCCCCGACCGGCTTAACCCCCAAGCTTAACAGATCGCCGATATAATAGTTGGCCACGATCCTTTGCGGGTGCGTGGGAATTTCCACTTCTCGTCCAGTATCATCCTTATAGATACGGGTAGTGGCCTCCGGTGCTTGTGTCGGAGACGGGGATGATGCCCCCGCTGCGCCGGCCTCAACCGCAGGTTGTGCCGAACCCTCCGAATGTTCCGCTGTGCTGCCGCACCCGGCAAGCATAACGAACATACCTACCATAACCAGCAATACCCCATTTGCCTTGATTCGCTGCCACATCGCTGACTAACCTCCACCTATTCATATATGTTTGTGATAACGATTCTCATTATCGACAATAACAGAAGTATACGGTATTCCCAAGTTCAGCGTATATGAACGATTCGGACGAAAAGAAGCAGGTTTCGGACATCCTCTACGTACGCCGTACACCAAGCAAGCGCAGGGCTTGCTGCTGGATCAAGTCATGGTTGAAAGCCGAATATTCATACCATGGGCCAATTCGGATGAGATGAACGCGATTGGCTTGCACCGGTTTCAGGTTTTGCCAATTTGCCGCGTTGTGCACCGTTTGCCAAGTGGCGTGCGAAGCCCCGTCCTCCGAAAGCAGCACCAGAATGCGGTCGGCTTCCGTGTCCGCCGCCTGTTTGACCTCAATCGGCTCGTAACCGGGTTCAAGCGAATCCAGATGGCGGGCCGGCGCCAGCGGAAGTTGATGAAACCTCGCGGTTCCCTCGTAGGCGCGCCCCCAACGGTAGATCCGTTTGCGATCGATCATCAGCACCAGCCATTTTTCGCGCTGCACAAGCTGCCTGACCTTGTCCTGAATCAAACCTTGGTTGCGATCGTAATGGGCCAGCCACGCCTCAGCCTCTTGTTGGCGATCCAAAAAAGCAGCCGTAAGCTGCAAATGCTCGCGCCAATCCGCCGACCGCCACGGGACGAACAACACGGGAGCGATATGGCTAAGCAGCTCCTGCTCCCGCTCCGGCACAAACTCGTCGGTCGCGATAATCCGGTCCGGGCGGGCGACGTACAGCGCCTTCCGGTTAAAATCATAATCGTGCCGCAGGCGAATCCTGACATCAAAGCCGTATTTGCTGCGATAATAATCGGTCCAATAGTGATCGATCGGTGCGGCGAACGGAATCATCTGCAACGGCAGCACCATGCCGATGTTGGGCCAACTGTAAGCGGCGACTTTCAGGTGTTGATTTTTCAAATAAAGCGCCGGGGCAATCCCGACATAATTTTTGAACGTGCGCCTGAAATGGCTTTCATCGTGATACCCGACACTTTGCGCCACCTCCCATAAGGGGATATCCGGCTGTCTCATCAACTGCCTGGCATGGTTCATGCGCAATTCCGTCAAGTAATCAACGGTGCTTTTGCCGTACAGGCTTCGGAACAAGCGCCTGAAATGACGCGAGCTGATTCCCGTCTCCTGGGCCAACTTTTCGAATGAAATCGGTTCGCGGCAATGTTCTTCAATGTAGCATTTGGCTTTTTCGATCAAAGCGGTCAGGCCGATTTCGGGCGCGGCTGTCTGGGCCTGGAGCACCCCATACAACAGCTCGTGAAAAGCGGCCTGACTGCGCAGCCGCTGCAATCTGTCGATCCCGAACCATTGCTCTGCCAGGGTCCGGCACAACGTCATCATCGCAGGGACGGCAACCCCGGTCGATCCGAGCACAGGGAACACCGCGGCCCCCTCCATCGCCCCCTCATCCGGCAAGCAGCCGGCTGCACCCGTATCGAAGGCAAACCAATAGACGCCTTGCTCAAATGCGTAGACGGTCGCCTCCACACATTGGCCTGGCCTGCATATCCAGATTTCATCCGAGGTTAGCGAATGGCTGGTCCCGTCAACGAGCAATTGCCCTTGGCCCCCCGCAACCGCGATCAGCAGATGCGACGCCAGCACCTGCCGCTCGAATTGCCATTTGCCGTCAACCTCCCGAATCAGCCGGACATCGACCAGCTTAAACCACTGTTCTTCTATATAAGCAATTGCCGATGCCTCTGTACGTTGCGGGACAGACATCCGCCGTCACCTTCCTTTCCCAGCGTCAATGAAATGCGAGCGAGCGGGTTCCCTTCCAGCTCCCACGGCCGGCAGCATGCTGGCTTGACGAGGAATCCATCACCCCCATCAAGCTCATCCAGCCCCAGCCGAGGCTGCCAATGAAACAGCCCCTTATCCATGGCAGCGCCACCCACAACGAATCCATTGCGATTTTTCGTTCATGTTTCATATATGTAAATTGTATTTGATAATCATTCTCAATGTCAACACAGCGGGTATCCACGCATACGCCCAAACGTCCAGAAAAAAGAGGCTGTACGAAAAGTCCAATAACCAATGAGTCAGTCCCCAATGATGTGAAAAAGTGCCTCCAACACCACTATAGAAGTGGGGCTGGAAGCATCTTTTTCATTCTATACAGGGGGGCTTAGCGGGGACCCCGACACCATTAAATGACTTTCTGGACAGCCCCTCATACTACGAAGCCGTCGGGACCAAGCCCGGCAGCCTTCCCCTGCTTGGCGCAAGGGTGGCCAACATTGCTTAGAAATTCAGTTGGAAGTTGCTAATTTCCAGTTTGCCGGCCGCTGCCGTTTCGCCGGTTCCCGTGTACACCTTGTACTGAATCGCACGAATATCGGTCAGATTGGCGATGAGCGCGCTATTCGCCCAGTTGGTTACTGCCGATTTCCAGATCGGCGCGTTAAAGGCGTAGGTCACGTTGACGCTTTCCCCTGGAGCGATGATTCTCTCCGGCGTCGTGTCCGTGGCCGTCTGTCCGCCCGTTTCGACCCATACCCAACCGCCGCCGGTGCGCAGCACCATCGATACATGGATCGGCGTTGTGCCTTGGTTGGTCAGCGTGCTGGTGATGCTGGCGTATTTCGACCAATCGTCGCCAACGCCCAGGCCCGGCTTCGTTTCCGTGCCAACGCCGGCTGCTTTCGTATCGTTTAACGTCGAGGCATAATTGACAAAAACGGTTTCGCCGCTCAATCCGTTGGAGACGTTGGCCGTAAACGAAGATTCGACAAACGTCCACGGGTAGAAACTGGCTGTTTTCGGACGGTTCATTTCCGCCATGGTCGCCGCATACGCATCGGCCGCCAGATCGAAGCTGACGCTGTGCAGCTGCACGCTGCCGGCAAACCCGCCGCTGCCGCCTTGTACGCGAAGAATGATGCGGTTGACGTTTTTGTTGACAAGTCCGGTCAGCGGTACGGTGGCCATCATCGTCGTTTTTGGCGGAATTTTAATGTATTGCCCCAGCTCCACCCATTGCCAATCGCCGTCCTTCACAATCGGCTGCAACTGAATCTCCACCGCATTCGGATTGGTGACGATCAGGTTCAGGTTTGTGTAGGCGCTCCAATTGGCTGCAGGCGAAGGATCGACCTGGAAGCTCGGGTAGTTTTCCGTTTGCAGGTTAAACGTCATGTTCAAACCGCCATTGTCCAGCGGAGTAAGCTGGGCCACGGTTGCGGCTGTCGGCTGGTCCGCGCCGTTGATGCCGACATACCAAGTCGTATAATTGTCGATGATGCCCGGATCGATCGTCGGCAACTGGCTCGGGTCGCCCGTCGTTACGCTGACCGCATTGCTGGCCGCAGAGATGTTGCCCGCGTCATCAAACGCCTTGACAGTAAACGTGTAAGCGGTATTGCCTTCCAAGCCTGATACGATCGAGCTGGTCGTTGCGCTCGCGCCGGCCAATACGCCGTTTTTGTAGAGATTGTAGCCGGCTACGCCGATGTTGTCCGTCGAAGCGGTCCAGCTCAGGCTCGCTGTCGTGATCGCCGGAATGACGGCCAGACCGCTTGGCGCGGTTGGCGCCGTATGGTCGTTGCTGGCTGCCGTTGTCACCGTTACGGCATTGCTTGCTGCCGACTGATTGCCGGCGGCATCAATCGCTTTTACCGTAAACGTATAAGCCGTGCTCGCTTTCAGACCGGTGACGGTATAGCTGTTCGTGGAGCTGATCGCCACAAGCGTACCGTTTTGATACACGTTGTAGCCGGTGATGCCCACATTATCCGTGGAAGCCGTCCACGTCAGCGCCACGCTGGAATAGGTTGGCGATGTGCCGGCCAGGCTCGCAGGTGTCGTAGGCGCCTGATTGTCCGACGAACCGTTGTAGCAGGAGCAGATTTGCGAAGTTGCCTTGATGCCGTTCGCGCCGTTGATGATCGCTTGGCCTTGCTCGGTGTAGCTCGTGCCGGCCCAGTCATTCACCATATCCAGAAATTCCAGACCGGAGCCGTTGCCCTTCCAGGACCAGCCGAGGTAGCCGACGCCTTTTTGCTGGGCATAGCTCATGATTGTCGCTTCGTCAACGTCGCCGTTCGTGTGCTTGATGCCAAATTCACCGACGATGACCGCAAGATTTTTGTTCAAAACATTGTCGATGTTGCTTTTTACCGTGGCAGCATTGCCGCCGGCATATTCGTACATATGGATGGAGAACATCGTATTTTTCAGCGGGTCTGCATTGAATACTTGTGTGCCGTAGTCAAAAATCGATTGCGGGTACTGCCCCCAGCCTGCGCAGTCGACGAGAATCGTGTTTTTGATGCCCGCATTGCGCAGCTTCGGAATGACGGACTGGTAACCCGCCGCCCAACCGGCGCCGTTCCATGTGCCGTACCATTCGTTGGCGATGTTCAGAATTACCGTCTTCTCCTTGCCGATCAACGCGCTTTTCATTTCGATCCAGTAGTTGGCGATATTGTCCAGCACCGCAGCGCTGTCCGAACCTGTGCCGTCGTGAACCTCAAGAATGACAACCAGCTTGTTTTGCTCAGAAAGTGTGATCAGGTTCTGGATCGCCGACAAGTTGTCCTTGGTCCATTGCTGGCCGTCGGAAAGCACAATGCGAATTGTGTTCGCGCCGGTTTGCGCGATCGCCGGAATCGCCACCGACTCTTGCCCCTTGTACCAGGTGTACGCGTGGTTGATGCCTCGCATCACAAACGGATTGTTATTGGCATCGTACAACGTTGTACCGCTGACATGGAACCCTGTGCTTGTGTTGCTGGAAGCGTTGGTCGTCACGCTCAGCGCACTGCTGGCTGCCGACACATTGCCTGCAGCATCGCGTGCTTTTACCGTAAAGCTGTATGCCGTGCTTGCTGTGAGACCGCTTACCGTATAGCTGGTCGTCGTGCTGGTTCCCACCAACGTCAAACCCTTGTAAATGTCGTAGCCGGTTACGCCGACGTTGTCCGTCGAAGCTGTCCAGCTCAGGCTGACCATGGTGTCGGTTTTCGAAGCGACGCTTAAACCGCTTGGCGCTGTTGGCGCCGTCGTATCCGCGGACGAACTGGTCGTCACGCTCAGCGCACTGCTGGCTGCCGACACATTGCCTGCGGCATCGCGTGCTTTTACCGTAAAGCTGTACGCCGTGCTTGCTGTGAGACCACTTGCCGTATAACTCGTCGTCGTGCTGGTGCCAGCCAACGTCGAACCCTTGTAAATGTCGTAGCCGGTCACGCCGACGTTATCCGTCGAAGCTGTCCAGCTCAGGCTGACAGATGTGGCCGTTTTGGACGGGCTGGTCAGATTGGTTGGCACCGTTGGGGCTGTGGTATCCGAATTGGTTTCCAGCGCGGTGAACTTCCATTTTTGCTGGGCGTTGCCGTTATCGGTCCACTGCTGGACATTCGCCCCGTCAGCCGTCGAGCCGCCGGCCACATCCAGCGCTTTGCCGCTGTTTCTGGAAAGCAGCTTGTAGTAGCCGCCGCCGATGTCGATAATTTGCCATTGCTGGGCGTTGGAGCCGTTGTCGGTCCACTGCTGCACATTGCCGCCGTCGGCCGTCGAAGAGGAAGCCACGTCCAGCGCCTTGCCGCTGGATTGAACGATCAGCTTGTAATAGCCGCCACCCACGGCAATTACCTTCCATTTTTGCTGCGCGTTGCCGTTGTCCGTCCATTGCTGGACGTTCGCGCCGTCAACCGGCGAACCGCCGGCCACATCCAGCGCTTTGCCGCTGTGCTGCGCCGTAATTTTGTACACCGTTCCCGATGTAATGCCAGTGGGGGCGTTGGTCGTCACGCTGACCGAATTACTGGCCGCCGAAGCATTGCCTGCCGCATCGCGGGCTTTGACCGTAAACGCATACGTCGTGCCGGCGACAAGCCCTGTCACCACATAGCCGGTTGCGGCGCTGGAGCCAACAAGCGACGAGCCTTGATAAATATCGTAGGCAACAACGCCCACATTATCGGACGACGCGTTCCAGGCAAGATTGACTGTCGAATCCGACTTGCCCGTGCTGACCAGATTGCCTGGCGTCGTTGGCGCCGTCTGATCGCCGCCCCCTGCCGCATACACCTCAAAATCCCACAGCGAGTAGCCGTAACCCGTCGCTCTTTGCGTCCCGTACATTTTCACATAGCGGGCATTCGTTGTGGCAAACGAAATATTGTCGATCCCGCCGTCGCCTTGCGTGGTCGAATAGACGGTCGTCCAGCTAGTGTCATCGGTTGAAGTCTGAATCTGATACGATTTGGCGTAAGCCACCTCCCAATTCAGCTGGACGCCGTTAATCGGCGTCACCGCGCCGAGATCGACGCGAATCCACTGCGGATCGGCATAATTCGACGACCAGCGGGTCGACGAGTTGCCGTCTACGGCCATGGCCGGCGTTTTGCCGGCATCCTCCGTCGAGCTGGCGGTTGCGGATTTGTTAAGAGCCAGATTCGTTGCAGCGCTTACATAAACAATCGGCAGCATGCTTGCGATCAACGCCAGCAGCAATGTCCAGACAAAAAATTTCTTCATAACCAACCTCCATCATGGGATAAAATGTTGCCGTCAAGCATCTTGCGCGTCCTTGATACGTTTGCAGCGATCGATTCCCAGCGGAATCGCGTCCTCGAAACCTTGGTTTCCCCCTCCTTTGCGCTGATGATGGCATCTATTCCAATCTCTTAACCGCGGCGGAAGACCCCCTCCTCCCGATGCCAGGCTCGGCCAAGAAACAAGAACCACAGGAACACTAACATTTTGATAACAAGATCATAAATAGCCAGCAATCAAATGCTAACAAAATAAAATTGAATCCCAATTAAAAATAAACATTTTCGATAATACAAGCGCTTACATAATAAAAATAGCCGTAAAACTATGCGTTTTTTTCTAAATCCTACTTTCACCTTCACAAAAAACTATACATTTTGTTATTTAAAAAATCAATATTTTTTAATAATATTTTCCTAAAATAAAATAACAAACTCAAAATTCGCATCCTCACCCCCACCCCAAGCCGGTGCGAAACACGGGTCCGACAACCGCCGTACGGCCGGCGGACGCCTGCCTGGTGCAGACCAAAAAAGCGCCGCCCCCGCAAACGCGGAAACGACGCTTTTTCCAACCGAAAAACTTCAACTAAGCTTTTATCAATGCCCCCGGCTAGACCAGATTTTGGTCAACAAGCGCTATGCGCTGCTGCACGCAAGCGTAAGAGCGCAGCGGATCTTCCGGGGTATGGATCACATAGTCCAGCAACCTGTCGACGGTCGTCACCGCAACGTGGCAGCGGGTGTCGGAAGAAGCGTAATAGAGATACACGTCCCCGTTATCGCGCGCAATCACGCCGTTCGTAAACACGACATTGGACACGTCGCCGACCCGCTCCTCGCCTTCCGGCGCGATCAGATGCCCTGCCGGCGAATGGAGCAGCTTGCTGGGATCATGAAGGTCGGTCAGAAAAGCATAAATCACGTAACGCAAGCCGGCGGCCGTATTTCTGACGCCATGGGCGATGTGAAGCCAGCCTTTGGCCGTTTTGATCGGGGCCGGGCCTTGGCCGTTTTTGACTTCTTTGATCGTATGGTAGTACCTGCGGTCGATGATCGTTTCATGATCGATCACAGCCGGATTCATGCTGGCCGACAACCCCCAGCCGATCCCGCCGCCGGAGCCGGCATCGATAAAGCCGTCCTGCGGGCGCGTGTAGAAGGCGTATTGGCCGTCGACAAATTCGGGATGCAGCACGACATTGCGCTGCTGCGCCGAACCGGTTTTCAGATCGGGCAGACGCTCCCAGGTCTGCAAATCCTTCGTCCTGGCAATCCCCGCTTGCGCGACAGCGCTGGACAAATCCCCCGGAGCGGCGTCAGGGTCTGGGCGTTCGGTACAAAATAAGCCGTAAATCCACCCATCCTCGTGTTGAGTCAGACGCATGTCGTATACGTTAACGTCCGGGTGGTCGGTCTCCGGCAGCACGACAGGACGATCCCAGAAGCGGAAGCCATCAACGCCGGTCTCGCTTTCGGCTACAGCGAAAAACGACTTGCGATCACAGCCCTCCACGCGCGCAACCAGATAAAATTTGCCGTTCAACTCGATCGCGCCCGGATTAAAAACCGCATTAACCCCGATCCGCTCCATCAAGTACGGATTGCTAGCGGGATTCCAATCATAGCGCCAGACCAGCGGCGCATGGGCAGCGGTCAATACCGGATGCGCATAACGCTCATAGATGCCATTTTCGGAAAATAAAGCTTCATTTTTGCGGTTGATCAAGGTTTCGTAACGTTCCTCCAGCAGTTGTTTCCGTTGTTCGAATAATGTACCCATGGCGGCACGACCTTTCATAAAGGGTTGGGTGGTGATTCAATAAGCGCGCAAGCGTTCGATGATCTCAAAGCAGGCCCGGCCGTTATGATACGGGCATTTCCATTCGTTCACCTTATCTTCCGCCAGCGAAGCCCGACCGGAGCGGTCCGTCTTCCAGAACCATTCGCCATTGCGCCGGTCGATCACATGCTCGCGAGTGAAGCGCCAGCAAGCGATTGCGGCTTGCCCGTATTTCTCATCGCCCGTCATCTGCCAGGCATTCACAAAACCGACGATCGCTTCCGCCTGCCCCCACCAATGTTTGTCCGTATCGACAACACCGTCAGCGTCCCCTTCCCACATCACAGCCCCGTCTGTATCGACCCCTTCGGCCAACACCGCTGCGGCCATCCGCAATGCGGCCTGCCGGGAACGTTCGATCAGCGCGGCGTCGCCCAGCACTTCGGCCGCTTCCATCAACAGCCAGCTTCCTTCAATATCGTGCCCGTACGAAATCAGCTTCGATTTGCGCGTCCAGTCTTCATCAAAGAACAAATGAAAATGGCCCTTGTCAAGGTCGATGATCCGCTCCAGCATGTCCGTGATCAGCCGGCGGAGCTGCCGCTCCAGCTTGTCGCTTGGACAAATGCGGTAATAATGCGTGTAGGCTTCAAGCACGTGCAGATGTGTGTTCATCGATTTTTTGTCGTTCTGATCGTGTTCGCTCAGGCGAAGATCGCCGACCTCCGTCCAGTCGCGGGCGTAAGCCTCCAAATATCCGCCGTGCACAGGATCAAAACTTTTTTCGACAATCGCAAATAACTGCTCGGCCAAATTCAGCAAATCGCTGCGGCCGGTCGCAAGCATATATTCCGCTACACCGTACAAATAAAACGCCTGACCGTAAATTTGCTTTTTGGTTTCCAAAGGACGTCCTTGGTGATCGACCAGCCAGAAATAACCGGGAAATTCGGGATCGCGAAAATACGTTTCCAAATATTCCAGCGCCCGATCGGCCATAAATAAATATTCCGGCTTGGGCTCATGCCGATATGCACGCGCGAAAGTCCACAGGATGCGTGCGTTCAGCACCAGCCCTTTGGGCGCTTGCGGGTGCACGGTCATGTCGCTGTCAATCCGTCCGTAGAAGCCGCCCTGCTCGTTATCAACCGTATGCCGGAACCAGAATTGCAAAATCTGCTCCAATTCGCGGGACATTTCCTCTTTTAACCCAGAAAAATCCAAAAAGATCACCTCGACGCTTGTTAGCTAACACCAAGAATTTTAAGATAACTATTAGGATAAGTCAATGGATTTTCGCTAACAAAATGTGATTCCCGCTGCTCCAAAAGCTTCATCGGCCGCCGGATCGGTTTTCGCAAAGCCTGCGCTCTGGTCGTCGGGGCGTCTGTGGCGTAGGCGCACGGGAGCCGGATCGGCTGTTTCACGTGCTGCGCCACCACTTGCCGGTACGCTGCGAGGATCGGCTGCCCAACACAAACAGCGTTAACCCGACAGTACCCGAGCTAACGCTGTTTGTTTGTCAACTACCCTATGATTTGCGCAAAACCGTTGTCTTTACGAAGACTTCTGCTCCACGATCGCTTGCTGGATATCCGCCAAGGTCCGTTCATTGCAGATCAGACCCGAATATTGCCAGATGCCGGATTCGACGCCGAACACCCGGTTCTCGCGAACTGCCGGCAGCCCCTTCCACAGCGGGTTGCCTTCCAGCTCCGACGGTTGATAACGCTCCGTCTTGATGACGAACAAATAATCCGCATCCAGCTCATTCAGCTTCTCCAGCGACAACGTGTTCCATTCATCCTTGACCGGCGTTAAGCGATGCGGCTGCACGCCAAGCTCGTCAAACAGCATCTTGCCGCCTTGTATATGCCCCATCGTATAAAATTCCTTTTCCGACAGCACGATAATCGCCGCAGTCTTGTGACCGACGATCTGCGACAATTGCTCTTTCACCTTTCCGATCTCCTGATCGTATGCGGCCAGCTGGTCCTCCGCCGGTGGTTTCCTGCCGAGCAGCTCGGCCAAATCCAGCAGCGTCGCCCGCCAGCTTTTATTCACATTGTCGACGACATAGGTCGGGGCAATTTTGGCATATTGCTCGTACGCCCCTTCTCCCGCCATACCTGCGCCGATAACAATCAGGTCGGGCGACAGATCGAGCACCTTCTCCAGCGGAAGTCCGCCGCCGGTGGTGTCGATGATGGCCGCATCCGGGAGCTGATCGTGCAAATAATTTTGCTCCACATTACCGTACAACACCTGAGCAACCGGCTTGATGCCCAACACGACCAGCGGATCTTCCAAATAAGGCGCAACGATACGCTGCGGATGGACAGGCACAGTGACGTGATGGCCCGCGTTATCGACGACCGTCTTGGTCTCATCTTGCGGCTGATCTTTCACCGGCTCCTCCGCCGTGCGCGAACCCGCAGCATTGCCGCTGCCCCGACTGCCGCCGTCCGCGCAAGCGCCCAGCAGCGCAATCAACATCACCATACACAGCGCAAGCAGCACCGTTGATCGAAAACTTTTCATAAAAACTTGTCTTCACTCCATTCAAAGGTTGAAAGATTTGACAATGAGAATCATTATCATCAAAATCATACCAGCCTTTGCCCTGATCGTACATGAACGATTCTGACAAATCGGGTTGGATTAACCTGACAAGCCATTGACAATCTGCTGCAGCTGCGCTTCGGTCGAAGCCGGATCGTAGCCGTAAAACGCACCGCCGTCAAATTCGTACACTCGCCTGCGCTGCACGGCAGTCAGCGCTTTCCACGGCGCGCTCTCCCTGAGCAGACCAGCCGTACGCCGGCTCGCCCGGTCGTCATGGACGATCAGGAACAGAACATCCGCATCATATTCGGCAAGCTGCTCCTTCCCGATATACGTATAGCCCGCTCCTTCCATAACCCGTTCCCGGACACGCGCCGGCGGCAGAAGCCCCAGGGACTGATACACGATATGCCCGGCCCGGCCATACGTATCGCCGAAAACCATCAGCTCGTCGGACCATATCTCCAGCAGGAGGACGGTTTCATGACCGGCGAATTGCCGGGCGATGCGCTGCCGGGCCGCTTCCGCCGCAGCATCGTACCTGTCCAGCCAATTCCGCGCTTTAGCCGTTTCGCCCACCAGCTCGGCAACGATCATCAACTGCTCCCGCCAACTCAGGCTGCTGAACGGAATCGACAGGGTCGGCGCGATTTCGCGAAGCTTCTCCAGTTGCTCCGCACTATACTGCTTGTCGTGGCACACGATAACGTCGGGACGCGGTTCTGCCTTCAAGCGGCGAATATCCAGAGTATCCCAGTACAACGGTTGAAAATACCCCGGCCGCAGCAGCGCGTCATAACGCCGTTTGAGCCAAGGCGTAACGCTGCCTACCGGGGGCACGTGCCCGACGGCGAGCAATCCGGCCGTGTAGTTGCTTCCCAGCGAAAAGATCGTTTTCGGCTTTTTTCGATACAATGTCGGCGCGCTCCCGGAGAGCTGCTTGAATTTGCGGCTAAAATAAAATTCGTCCTTGTATCCGACCTGTTTGGCAATCTCCAGCAAACCGTCGTTCGTGGCAAGCAGCCGCTCCTTCGCTCTGGCGATGCGGATATCGGCCACAAAGTCGACAAAGCTGCGCCCCGTCGTCTGCCGGAACAACCGGGAGAAATAATCGGGATGAATGCCGGCCATCGCGGCAAGCTTGCTCCGCGGCAAGTCGTCTGCATAATGCGCACGCACATAGGCAATCACGGCGTCCATGTTCGCAGCCGGGTCGCTCCTCGCCGCACGGTCGCGGACGATGATATGCAGCAATTCGTACAAGAGAGACTGAGCCTGGAAAAAGCTTGCCGCCGCATCCTCGCGGATCGCGCCGTCGATGGCGCGCACGAGCCCGGCCACTTTGTCCGGGTCGGCCACCGCCAGCTCGCGCGCCGCTCCATGCAGCCAAAGCGCGCCGTCCCCTGTGGCCCGTCCGCTCCCGTCTGTCCCCATGCGGACGATATGGAACGAAATGCGATATATACACACAGGCTGCTTCGCTGCCAGCCGCAGCGTCATATCTTCGCCAGGCCCGCTCCAATACAGCTTCATGGGAGCAAAATCCACCGAATCGCAGCCAAACTCCATCCGGCCGCTGCCGCTCCATACAAAAAGCAGCGAATACTGGCCGGCGCCTGCCGGCATTTGCAGCTTCCGCCAATCCGTCAATCGGACCAATCCCGTCAAGTGACAGCACAACGAGCTTTTTTCCATCGCATAACTCCATAAATCAAGATGTGATATCCCGATATTAATTAATAATGATTCTCATTGTCAATAGATAGGGGCAAAATCGAATATAGGGCCGCCGCTTCGCTCGCAACCCCGCAGCCCAACAAAAATCCGGCCCACCAGCAGGCAATGCCTGCCGGTCGGACCGGATCATGACTTCATGAAGAACAATGGCTCATGAAAGCCGCTGGTTCATCCTTGCGCTTTCATAAGATGCCAAGCGCCTGGATGCCGCCTTGGCTTATGTGCCAAACTGCGCCCGGTGCAAGCGGCTGTACAGGCCGCCCGCTCCCACCAACTGCTCATGACGTCCCTGCTCGGCAATGCCTTGCTCGGTGACGACCACGATGCGATCGGCCTCCTTGATCGTCGCCAGCCGATGCGCGATCACCAACGTCGTCCGCCCGTAGGACAGCTCGGCCAACGACTGCTGGATCAAAAGCTCCGTCTCCGTATCCAGCGCCGAAGTCGCCTCGTCCAGAATGAGAATCGGCGGATTTTTCAGGAACATGCGCGCGATCGCCAGGCGCTGCTTCTGCCCGCCGGACAACTTGACGCCCCGTTCGCCGATCACCGTATCCAGCCCCTGCTCCTGGGCGCGGATGAAATCATCGAGCCGCGCCCGGCGGGCGGCTTCCCACACTTCGGCTTCGCCGGCTTCCAGCTTGCCGTACAAGATGTTCTCGCGAATCGTCCCCGAGAACAGGAACACATCCTGCTGCACGATCCCGATCTGCCGGCGCAGCGACTCCTGCGTCACCTCGCGGATATCGACGCCGTCGATGCGAATCGCGCCGCTTTCCACCTCGTAGAAACGCGGAAGCAGGCTGCACAGCGTCGTCTTGCCCGCACCGGACGGACCGACAAAAGCGGCCGTTTCACCTTTTTGGATCAGCAAATCTATCTCATTGAGCACCTTTTTATTCCCTTCATAGCCGAAAGCAACCCGCTCGAAGCGAATCTCGCGCTGAAACGGCTGCAGCTCCGCCGCGTCCGGGGCATCGTCCACATCCGGCTCCGTATCCAGCAGTTCCACATAACGTTTGAACCCGGCGAACCCTTGCGGGTAACTTTCCACGATCGCGTTGATCTTCTCAATCGGCCGAAAGAACACATTGGTCAGCAACAGGAAGCCGATAAACTCGCCATAAGAGAGCTGTCCGCGGATGACGAACCAGGTGCCGCACACCATAACAAATACCGTAACGAAGCGCATCATCACATAGCTGATCGAACCGTTGAAGGCAATCAGCTTGTAGGAGGAGAGCTTGGTCAGCCGGAAGCGCCTGTTTTTGACGGCAAACTGCGCTTCCTCATGCGTTTCGTTGGCGAACGCCTTGACGACGCGAATGCCCCCTACATTGTCTTCGATCCGGGCGTTAAACTCGCCGATATCGCCGAACAACTGATGGATCGCCTTCGTCATTTTTTGATTGAAATGCACGACCACCCATACGATCCCCGGCACGACCACGAAAGTCAGCAGCGCAAGCTGCCAATGGATCGCCAGCATCAGCGCAAACGAACCGGCCAACGTCATCACGGCAATAAACAGATCCTCCGGCCCGTGATGCGCCATTTCGCCGATCATGTTCATATCGTTCGTCAGCCGACCGATCAGGTGGCCGGTTTTCGTATTGTCGAAGAAACGAAACGACAGCTTCTGAATATGCCCGAACAGCTTGCGGCGCATATCCGTTTCGATGTTGATGCCAAGCGTGTGGCCCCAGTAGTTGACGATATACATCAGCCCCGCACTCGCCGCATACAACACGATAAGCCCCAGCGAAGCCGCTACAATCCAATCCCATTTGCCGCCCGGCAAAAGATCGTCGATAAACACATTAATCGCCATCGGGAACGCCAGTTCCAGCAACCCGGCGATAATCGCGCAGCCAAAATCGAGCAGAAACAAGCGGCGATAAGGCCGGTAATAAGAGAAAAACCTGCGGATCAACGAAAAAGTCAACTCCTCTCTGATTGGACATGACCACCATCATCACGTTCATTTCAAGTCTATACAACCGCCTGCGACGAATCCATGGACAATTATGGGACGATCTTTATACTTTTTTGACACCACACTTAACAATTCCTGCGTTTTCCTGCGCGACGCCATCAAGTTCCCCTGCTTTGTGCAAACGCCGGCTCGCGGTGATTGCTCTTTTCATACAAATGGTTGGTGCAAAATAAAACGGGTGTCGCGCTGCACAAGCCGCAAACCGCTTGCCAGCCTACACGGATGGCGACAGCAGCGCGAACACCGCGTCCAGATGCCATTCGAGCGTGGAGGCGTCGTAGCTGAACCATTTGGGCTCAAGCAGATGGACACGGCCGCTTCGCACCGCAGGCAGCGCTTGCCACGCCGCCGACATCCGCAGCCGCTCGAACCGCTGCACCTCGGCGGGCGTCCTGTCCACGACCAGGAACAGCCGGTCCACCCCCAATTGCCGAAAGCTCGCATCGGACAACTCCAGTTTGGCCACATGGCGTTCCCCGGCGCTGCAAGCGGCCGGTTCCGGCGGCGGAGCAAATCCCAACACCTCATAGAACGAGCGGAAAATACGCGGCGTATACAGCCAAAAGCGCGAATGGCTCATATACAAAAAAGCGGCCGACTCGCCCGCGCGCAGCAAGGAGCCGAACCGCTCGCGCGCTTGCTCGCCTTTAGCCCGGTAACGGTCGAGCCACGCTTTCGCCTCATTCCTCCGGTTCAGCAAACCGGCAATTTCCGACAGATGGTCGTAAACGTCGGCATCCCATTTGATCGCGGCCACCGGGGCGATTCGGGACAACCGATCCATCCATTCGGGCTGCCCCAGATCGGGCGCGATAATCAGATCGGGCTTCAACGACACGACCGCTTCCAACTGATCCGGCCGGTCGACGCGCAGCGCGCCGCCCAGGCGCGCCGCAAAAAATTCCGCCTTATGCCGCAGCACGCCGGCCGGCTGCACACCCAAGGCCAGTAAATCCCCGGCGAATTGAAACGTCATAATGCGCGGCCGGACGCGAACCTGAGCGGCGTAGCCAAGCGGCGTCGTTCCGACAAGCTGCTTGAAGCGGCGGTTGAAGTAAAAGGGGTCCTTATAACCGACAGCGCGAGCGATGTCCGCAAGCCGATCTTGGGAAACCAGCAGCAGTTGCTTGGCCCGGTTCATGCGGAGGTTCGTCAAATAATCAAGCGGGCTTTGCCCCGTGCGGCGCTTGAACAGCCGGTTAAACTGGCGCACGCTGAGGCCCGCTTCCCGGGCCAGTTGCTCGACGGTGATTTCCTCCGGGTAGCGGGAGCGCAGCTGCCGGATCACAAGCTCCACAGCGCCAAGCGCTTCACCGTCATCGGCAGCGTGTGCCAGCCGCTCCAGCATCCAGCAAAGCGTTTCCTGAAACCGAATATGCCGCTTGAACTTCACAAGCATATCTGGGTTGGTCTGCTCGCCTTCCAGCAATTCCTCCAGCGAAGCCTTCAAGGAATGAAAAGGCGACAGCGACAATTCCCTGCCTGCGAACGTTTGCAGCAGAGCCGCCATTTCACCGTTCGGCTCCGAATCGGCAGCAAGGCGAAAGCGCAGCTCATAGCAGCGCAGTTCCTCCCCTTCTCCGGCAGACACCCGCACGATCGTCCGGGGCGGAATAAGAAAACAGGCCCCGCACCCAAGCGGATACCTGCGGTCATCCCATTCCAAAGTCCCCGCACCGCCCGTCACTGCAAGCAACATATAGCAAGAAGCCAGGGACCGTCCTCCATCGGTCCCCGGCTGCAAACGAATCTCACGAATGCCATCCATAGTCGGCTGCGGAACCGCTCCGCCCGCCGCTTCGTCTTGGTCCATCAGTTTGTCTTCCTTCCCTGTGCCCGCAGCGTCTTAAGGCTGCGTCGCAAACAACTTTTTCATCTCATCCAGTTGCCAATCCAGCGTCGCAGCGCTGTAATTCGCCCAGCGATCACTCAAGAAATACACATGACCTTGCTTGACGGCAGCCAGACTTTTCCACACATCCGAGCTTTCCATTTGCTTCATCACGTTCCGCGCTTCATCATTGTCGCTGACGATGATGAACAGACGGTCGGCGGCATATTCGGGCAACGCTTCGAACGACAAGGACTGCACCGCAAACGAAGCATTGTTGTCGACCAGTTCCTTCATCTTGGATGAAATCTGAAAGCCAAGCACCTGGTACAAGTTCGCAAACAGCCTGGGCGCGTAGGCATAGATCGATTTCTGGCTGACCTGCAGCACCGCCAGCGTCTCCCCCTGCTTGAGCGAATCGGCCAACTGCTCTTTGACTTCCTGCCCTTTCTTCGTATACCGCTCCAGCCACGCCTTCTCCTCCGCCGTTTTGCCCAGAATGTCCGCCACCGCGTGAAGTTGTTCGAGAATCGTCGCATTCCAGGCAACAGCCACCGTGGGCGCAATCTTGGCATACGCTTCGACCGCTTCCGGCTTGGCATAATCGGGCACGATGATCAGGTCCGGGTTCAGGGAAGCAATTTTCTCGTAGTCACCGTCCTGACCGATCCCTGTTGCCCCGTTCAACTGCGTCTGAAACGTCCCCACGTCATATTGCGGCACACCAACCGGCTGCACGCCCAAGGTCAACAAATCTCCGATAAACTCCAGCACGACAACCCGCTGCGGCTGAACCGGGATGGCAACCTCGCGCCCCAGTCCGTCTTTATACAGGCGAGAATCCGCTGCCGCGTCCTCTCCGGCCGAACGGCTCCCGCAAGCGCCCAGCATCAGCATCATCATAACCAGCGCGAGCGCCAGTATGGCAGTATGTCTCCATGTTTGTTTCAATTCCAACGACCCCTTCATGATGAGAATGAATATCAATATCATTAATAGTACGAGATCGTCGCCAATTGTTCAATGGAGATTCCAGACTTCGTCCGCTGGATCTTCCGGTCACTTTTTCCCGAACACGCCCCCGATCATGACCAGGCCAGCGAATCCTGTGCGCGCAGGTCCGCTTGCTTGGTTTCATTTGCCATCCATGCCCTCCTCAACCGTTGCGACTCGCGCTATTGAATCCCATACATCCCGAACGTGGAATCGATCGCCTGCTCATATGGAGCCCATTGAAAAACAAAAGGGCCAAGCGGAAGCTTCTCCCGCCGGTGCTCGAGATAAAAATCCTGCCAAATGACCCGATCCCCTTCCCGGTTAACCTTCACGGAGATAAAACCGCATTCTTCATCCCCGCACCAGGGGCATACCATCAGCGGGTATCTGTCGCCCAAAACGTCATGCGGTTTTCCACGCAGAAAATAATCAAGGAACTGCTGCTGCCACTCCAGACTGCCCCAGCCGAATACCGGCACGAGATCATGCTTTTGCAGCATGCGGTACAGCGATTGGCCGTCGATGAGCAAATCGGCGAATTTCGTATTTTTATTCCCTTCCTGCCGGGAATCAAGCGGATCGAACCGGCTTGCGGGTTGGATGCCAAGGTTGTTGATCGTTTGCATAGGCGCTCCCCACTTTTCATGTTGTATTCATGTCGCAACGCGCGACAGCCAAGGGTCCGTCGGCGGTTTGGACCGTATCATAGAGCTGATCCTGTCCATTCTCCGCAGCATACTGCGGCAAGTTGATACGTATCAGGGTAGATAAGGCCTGTCCTCTCGCCGGGGTCAAAGAAACGTCCCGACAAACTTCATTATACATTCAACCCATCTGAACGGCCTAGCCTCGTCTTCACCAACAGAAGCCACACGTCCCGTTTCCGGTTCAACAGCACAAAGATGCCGCTACGGCCAACGCGAGTTCATTTTCCTGTGGTTCAACATCGGGACATCCCCATCAACGCTCGTTCCCGCAGCATATGGTCCATCTCCCTCTTCGCGTCGACAATACGCGGTTGTCCATCGTCCCGTCCGCCAATGAACGCAGCGGGTACGACGCGACGTACTCCTGCGTTGGAGGGACGAATGCCAACGCCGGCGCAACGGGAGCGCGGACCCGAGCGGCGACAAGCGCCGCAGCACATCCATGCAACAAGGCCGCCGGTGTTCACCGACGGCCTCGTCCGAATCCTGATTGACATCCACTGCCAACATGCAAACCGCACCGTTCCCTCGATAAAGTCGGCGAATGGCAACCATCGTTGGGGCACAACCGTCGCTTCCGCCCGTGTCGCCGAGCGTTTCGGAGCTAACGCAAGATCGTAATCATTTCCTTGGTTCCTGTTCGATGAAATTCACATCAAGCAAGAAACGTTTCAGTACCGCCGCAGCTTGCGCTCGCGTGGCGTATTCGCCAGGCGCGAAGCGGTTGTCGCCGACTCCTTGCAGGAGTCCTGCCACCGTCGCGGCAGCAACGGCCTGCTGCGCCCAACCGGAGATTTCGCTGCCGTCGGCGAACGCGTCCCAAGCCCCGTCCGCAGTGGGAGCAGGCTTACCCGCAATCGCCAGCGCGCCCGTGATCATCACCGCCATCTGCTCGCGCGTAATCCGCTCGCCCGGCGCGAAGCGGTCAGGCGCGATGCCCTGGATAAGCCCGGCTTGGACGGCCGACTCGATATCCCGGGCATACCAGGCGTTAGCGTCAACATCGGCGAATGTCGTCACGGAAGCGTCCGCGTGAACCGATAATCCGAGTGCCCGCACCAGCAAGGCGGTGAACTCAGCCCTTGTAATCGATTGATCAGGTGCAAATTTGCCCGCCTCCACACCTTGCACGATAAGGCGAGCCGCCATCTCTTCGATGTCCTGGCGAGCCCAGTGGCCGCCCAGGTCGCCGAAGGTGACATGCGGCAAGACCAGAACCGTGTACAAGCTATTATGCGGCACGTTCATAACGACTTGTTCGCGGCCGTCCGACCGCTCCCCAAAGAGAGACGGCACATAGGAGAATGACTTCATCGCAGGATCGTACAGCACCCCGGCGAGCTTCTGTCCATGGTACGCCGCATCAGGCATGATGGCTCTAGCCATATAGATACCTCCGAAATCATCCAGTTCTACCGACTTGTCCCCTGCCTGGACGACAATCTTGAATTCGACGACCGGGCCGGCCAACTTGGCGCCGATGGCTCCCGCTGCTTGCCCGGCAGCCGCTTCTGCCGCTTCGTCGCTACGGTTCATGATGACGTTCAGCTGCAAATCCTGCAGCTCAACGCCAAGCTTGGCGGCCACTCCCTCCAGATTCAACGCCTCGATCGCCAGCCGATAGCTGGAATCCTTGATTTCTACATGGATCGCGAGACCCGAATGCTCCTGCTGCAGCTCGCCCAGCTTGGCGGCGGGCAATTCAATCCGCACCTGCCGCTGCGTATTGTCCATCCTGATGGTCAGCGCGCCCCCCGGCTGGAGCTGGCCGGAGGCCGCATCCAGCATAGAGCCGGCAATGTCGAGCACCTCGGTCTTCCTGCCGTCCGGGTCCGATTCCGTGCGAATCGCGGAAGGCTGGATGACAAGCACGGGATTACCACTGGAATCGCTGGCTAAAGTGTAAGGAGCGGGCAGCGATGGAACAAAAGGAACGTATGGGGGATTTCGCCTCACTTGTATCGTATAGGCGTTGGTCGTCGTACCGTCCTCGGCGGTGACGATGACCGTCACCGTGTTCGCCCCCACGTTCAGCGGAATCGCGCTGCTTGCGGCACCGCTGGCCACGGCCGTGCCGTTTACCGTGATCGTTGCCGTCGCATCGGCAGCGGTCGGCGTAACGGTCAAGCTCGTTGCGGCATTCCCCACATTCACCGCGTAGCTCGTCGTGCCGCTATCAAACGCCGGATCGAGCGTGCCGCTCGACAGCGACAAATCGCTTAGCTCCGCATGGCTGCTTGGCGCGCGAGCAATCGCCACGGTGTAACTTTCGGCCGTTGTTCCATCCTCCGCAGTAACGACCACCGTCACCGTGTTCGCTCCCACGTTCAGCGGAATCGCGCCGCTCGCGGCACCGCTGGCCACTGCCGTGCCGTTCACCGCGACCGTTGCCGTCGCATCGGCTACAGTCGGCGTAACGGTCAGGCTTGTCACGGCATTGCCCACGTTCACCGCGTAGCTCATCGTGCCGCTATCGAACGCCGGATCAAGCGGGCCGCTCGACAGCGACAAATCGCTCAGCTCCGCGTTGCTGCTTCCCGCGCGTGTAACCGCCACGGTGTAACCCGCGGTCGTTGTTCCGTCCTCAGCGGTAACAACCACCGCCACCGTGTTTGCCCCCACGTTCAGCGGAATCGCTCCGCTCGCGGCACCGCTGGCCACTGCCGTGCCGTTCACCGTGACCGTTGCCGTCGCATCAGATACGGTCGGCGTAACGGTCAAGCTTGTCACGGCATTGCCCACGTTCACCGCGTAGCTCATCGTACCGCTATCGAACGCCGGATCAAGCGGGCCGCTCGACAGCGACAAATCGCTCAGCTCCGCATTGCTGCTTCCCGCACGTGTAACCAACACGGTGTAACTCTCGGTCGTTGTTCCGTCTTCGGCAGCAACGACCACCGTCACCGTATTCGCCCCCACGTTCAGCGGAATCGCTCCGCTCGCGGAACCGCTGGCCACTGCCGTGCCGTTCACCGTGACCGCCGCCGTCGCATCGGCAACAGTCGGCGTGACGGTCAGACTCGTCACGGCATTCGCTACCTCCGCCGCGTAGCTCGTCGTGCCGCTATCGAACACCGGATCAAGCGGGCCGCTCGACAGCGCAAGCCCGCTTAACACCGCGTTGCTGCTTGGCGCGCGAGTAACCACCACGGTGTAGCTCTCGGTCGTTGTTCCGTCTTCGGCAGTAACGACTACCGTCACCGTATTCGCCCCCACGTTCAGCGGAATCGCTCCGCTCGCGGCACCGCTGGCCACTGCCGTGCCGTTCACCGTGACCGCCGCCGTCGCATCGGCAACAGTCGGCGTGACGGTCAGGCTCGTCACGGCATTCGCTACGTTCACCGCATAGCTCATCGTGCCGCTATCGAACACCGGATCAAGCGGGCCGCTCGACAGCAACAAATCGCTTAGCTCCGCGTTGCTGGATACAGCGCGCGTCACGACGATCGTATACGTTCGCTTGGCGCCATTCCCGGCGGTATCGTCGACCGTGATCGTGTTTGCGCCAACGTTCAGCGGAAGCAAGCCGGATGCAGTTCCGCTGGCAACCGCCGTACTATTGACAAGAATCGTCGCCGTCCCATCCGCTGCGGTCGGCGTGACGGTCACGGAAGCCGTCTCGTTGCCAACGCTGGCGGTATAATCCGCCTGATCGGGATCAAACGTCGGCGAAAGCGTGCCGCTGCTGATTGATAACCCGCTCAACTTGTTGTTAAATGAGCCAACATCGTATTTAATCAGTTGGGAGTTGCCGTTGTCCACGACATAAATCTTGTTGTGGGCCTGATCGAGCGCGATGCCTTTGCCGTAGTTATACGCGTAGCTGCCTGACATCCCCTCGACCGAAGACAGATCGGTCGGCAAACGAATGAGTCCGCCGTTAAAATCCGGTTTTTGGGCGACGTACAGATAGCCGTCGTTGCCTAACTGCAACCCGTGGGGGAAATATAGCCCAGGTGAATCATAAAGATGGTTCCCGTCTGTATCGTATTTGGCAACATATCCATCAAAAGTTGCCTTGCTGACATATAGCCCCTCATCGTTCACCTCGATCCCCCCGGGGGACGTGAAGGAATCAATAAGTACAGATGCCTCGCTGGTGGAACCGAAAGAATCGACATGCGGAATTTGCAGCACGCGGTTGTTCGCGGTGTCGGAAACATAAAGCGTATTGTTCCATAGCGCAAGGGCAAAAGGGTCATTCAACGCGCCTACCGGAGCTGTGCCGCCCGTTCCGTTCCACTTCGCAATCTGCGTAAACGTCCAGAGAGGGCCGTGAGAGTCAATACTGAATTTACGAACACTCGTTTTATCGGCCACATACATGTACCCCTGTGCGTCGAACAGGACGTCATTGGGACGGACCAACAGATCCCCTGACGGTCCTCCGTATTGTGAAAACACGAGGAAAGCTCCTTGTGGGTCAATAAAATAAAGGCGATTATTAAACATATCCGCTACGACAATATCGCCCGATATCGGGTCGATGTCAACGCCCTCTGGACCTGAGAAATTGGTGCTCCCACTTCCGTTAGACCCCAGCGTCCATTCCACCGTTCCCGCTGCGCGCGCTTTGGGAGCCGGCACAATCAGTGCTGCCGTCAGCATTACGAATGCCAAAGCGCAAGCAACCCATTGCGGCCAGCTTGATTTCGGCCCATTACTCATCTTCTTGCTCCTCCTCGTAATCTCGATTTCGTCCATGCAAATGATTGAACAGGGACTGAGAATCCGTCGCATTCACTTGCCCATCTCTATCATGATAGGGGATTAAAAAGGGAGTGTATATTACCCCAGGTGGTAGTTTTGGACAAAAATGAATACCTCTTTTTTAGCAAATTGAGGTATAATAGAACGATAACGAGCAAACAGCCAAACAGGAGGAAGGTTATGGAAAATCGATGGGCCGTACCGTCCCGGAAACCCACGATGATTAATGCCAAATTGACCCCGCCGTCGATGCATCACCCCCCGCTTCATCGCGAGCGGCTCTATCAATGCCTGAAATCCGGTACGAAGCGCGCTTTAACCGCGATCGTCGCTCCTTTCGGCTGCGGCAAAAGCGCGCTATTGAGCTTATGGGTCAAGCAACGGGCCGTGCCCGTTGGCTGGTTTGCCATAGACGAAGGGGACAGATCGCTGAACGTTTTTGTGGAATATATCATTCGTGCCATGCCTGGATGGCCGGAATCCGTGCGGACCCGATTATCCGCGTGGCTGTGGTCGGACTCCCAGCAGCAGGAAGCTCCGCGCGCAGCCGGTATCGTCTCGGAATTGATCGCCGTTTTACAGCAGTTCACGGAAGAAACGACGCTGGTCATCGACGGCTACGAGCGAATCGACAATCCGGCGATCCATGCGGTGATGTCCGGCCTGATTGCTTATGCGCCTGCGCATGTACATCTCATTGTCGCCAGCAGAACTGCGTTGCCCTTTGCCAAAAACATGGCGACGGATTGGGACTACGCTCATATTGACGCGGGAAAATTGGCGCTGACGTCAAGCGAGCTTGCCGCCTATTTTACGAGAAACAGCAGACTGCATTTGACCGAACTCGACGTGCAAGACATCATGGAACGGACCAACGGGTGGATCACGGGCGTCAATGCGATCCTCTCTCTTGCCAGGCAGACACATACCTATGCACGCGGTCATGACGCCTTCTACGAGCGCCTCGACGCCGGCCTCGCCGACCTGTTCCATTCCCAGTTGATGGGTCCGCTGGCGGCAGCGCAACAGGAGCGATTCATGCGGCTTGCGATACCCGAGCGGTTCAATGAAGATTTGGCCCGGCATCTGCAAATCCATCCAGAAGACAGCCTGGCCGATGTGTGGACCGCTGCAGGCTGGATGATCCAACCTGTGGAGTGGGAACAAGGCAGCTATATCCTGCACCCGTTGTTGCGTTCGTTTTTGAACAATCAGCTTAAGACGGCTTATCCGCAACTGCGCACCGAACTGCACACACGCTGCATCGCCTGGTTGGAGGAACGCGGCCGTTACGTCGAAGCCGCCACCTGCGCCCGGCAAATCGGGGACGACCACACTTGCGCCCGGATCATTACTTCCCATCCCGAGCAGCTGCTGCAAGACGGGAACCTGCAGCTCCTTCGTCTGCTTGACCGGTTTCCAGCAGAAAAATGGCCGGACTGGCCCGTGCTCGCTTGGATGTATGCCGTCGTGCTGGTGCACACCCGCCACTTGCTGAAGGCGGAACAAATCCTCGACCTCATCGATTCCTCCATTTCGGATCAAGACGAGGTTCGCCTGCCTTCGACGGGCGAAGATCTGCGAGCCTACCTGTACAGCACGCGTTCAAGAATTCACATGGCGCGAAACGAACCGGAAATTGGCATTCAATACACGATGAAAACCAAAGAACTGCTCGGCGGTCCCGGCAAACTGCACGGTACGCTCTATTTCAACCCGTACACCACGTCGATTTTGAATGGCCCATACGGCTTTTGGGGCATATGGCGCTCCTCCAGAATCGTCGCGGATTACGTTCTGCCGCGTTGGGGCAGACTTGACGCCGGATATTGTTCCATGCTGGTGCTGGACGGGGAATGCCGCATGGAAAAAGGCAACCTGGAGGACGCGCTGCCGCCATTGAATAAGGGCTTGCAGCTCGCGCTTGAACTGCGGGAACCGGGCCTGGCCGTACCCGCGCTGATCGCGCTCGCCAAACTCAGTTGGAACAAGTGCGACAAAGAATCCGCCTACGCGATTTTGCAGGAAGGGCGGGAACATATGGCGCGGATGAATGTGAAAGAACGCATTCACTTGTTGGATATGTGCGAAATTGATTTCCGCATGCGAGAATCGCAGATGAAACCCGTCCGCAGATGGCTGACCAACCAGGCATTTGCCCTGAACAGCCTGATGGACCCGTTTCGCTTAATGGAAGCCGTCGTGATGCTGCGGGCGCTCTTCGCGCTCGGCAGAACCTCGCAAGCGCGTTCCTACGGACAACGCCTGCTCCGGCTGGCGGAATCCAACGGCTTGCCTTATCGAATCGTGGAGATCCGCCTCATTTTGGCCCAAAACGACTACGTACACGGCAACCTCGACCTGGCGCTCGAAAAAATCGCGGCAGCGCTGCAGATCGGCATGGAGCAAGGCTACGAGCAGGTGTTTGTGCAAGAAGGCAGCATCGCCGCAGCGCTGCTCCAGGCTCGCTTAGAGCAGTACAAAAACAAGCAGGACAAATTGCAGGCAGACTACGTTCGCAAGCTGCTCAAAGTATTTCCCGGATTCACGGAGCAACCGGCCCCCATTGCCGCCAATCTGCTTACGCACCTATCCAAACAAGAACAACGCGTGTGCCAGCATATCAGAGAAGGAAAATCGAACGCAATCATTGCCCAAAGCTTGGGCATTAGCCTGGAAACCGTAAAAAAACATTGCCAGAATATGTACAGAAAACTTGACGTAAGCAATCGTCGGGAAATGATAGCGCTGTTGACGAAGTAGTGCAGGATGGATGCCGTGCAGGAGGGGGTTGTGGAGGTGCGAGACATGCCGGTCTATAGTTCAAAGATTTCGGCGGCGCAGGTTACGAGCGACACTTTGCATATCCCCATCACGCCAAAAAACCCTGAACCGTCACAAGGACCAGTTCAAGGGCTGATTTACGCTCTCTTTGATTGGAAATCAACGAGTTGGCGAGTTCAATACAGCAATGATTTTTGATGCGGATGGCGTATCAAAAAAATTTCGATTTCGTCTTTGTCATACCGAAAAAACACCTTGTAGGGATCAGTCTTGCCTGGAGTAATAAGCGTCATTCTCATGTCAGTGGGCATCCCTTTTATCGAAACGACTCTACCCGGAAGATAAATGGACATGTTTTGTTTATGAAAATAGGTCTCGATAATTTCTACCAAATGCTCGGCAATGGCTGGCCAATCATTTTCTTCACGCCATAGATCCAATTTGACTAGAGCGTGTATAGCACTCTGTTTCCAGATAATCCTCATTGCCGATTGCGCCGCGCTAACTGTTCAAGCACTTCTTCTTTAGAAAAAGATGGATTGTCAGGATGCATAGCATCAAGCAATAACCTTTCTTCCTCTGGATCAGTGACTTCGTAATTGCCCGACTGGCTGACCTCGTCAACTTCAAAAAGCATAAACTTCCGGCCTCCGATTTGAACGTAGGTCTCGCCGTTTGTAATGGCAATGGATAGTTCTTCGTTATCCAATCTAAGCAGTTTCATGTATGCTTCCTCCCTCTACAGGGTTTTAACTACAGTATAGCCGAAAATCATGTTACATGTCATTACGACAGTCGATTATTACGCGTAACACTCATGTAAATCAGCACAATATATTCTTCATCCAAATGAGTGATTCCGTAGTACAGCTCTTTGAATTTACTTTAAAAAAATCTTCATAACAACTCCCTAGTGCCACAAGACATCTCGGGAAATCATCAGAAAGCGACCCAAATTGGACTTGTGAGAGAACTCGGAGAGAACGACGCTCAAATCGGCCCGGCCTCACTACCATCGACCCATTTTAGCGGAGCAATGGCGTTCGACAACACCGAGATCCGTAAAACGTCTATTCTTTCATAAACGCGATGGGAAGGTTGATATTGTCGCAATTTCTACGTGTCGGGCAACACAACAGCATCAGCCGTTCGGCTCCGCCCGCTCCAAATGCAGCTCCGGCAGCACGACCAGAATCTCTTTATCTTGAGCTTCCTTGTACCAATACACGATGTATTTGATCATTGCTGTCGTCAGCTGGTAGCGCTCTCTCTGAAACCGTTCGAGTTTCCCTTTCATTTGCTTGGAGAAGCGAATGACCGCGGCACCTTTGGCGTTGCGGCAACATTCTCCGTCTACCGCAAGATGATCGCCGCTATGTAGTTGCTTTACTGCCTCCTGACAGCTCAGAAAAAAGTCCAGCCATACGTCCTGCAGCATCAACTGCATCACCAGTTTGTCAGGCGGTGGACATATTCGATCGTCCTCCCATGCAAGGAAACCGTCCGTTTGAATGAAATCGAAAATCGGCCCGCTGCAGTGGAGGGTCAAATTGCTTTTCGCCCGGGTAATCGCAACATAAACTTGCCTTCTCTCCTCGTCTGTACGGAGGAAAAATAGATCCAGCATGAGAAACACATTGTCAAACTCACGGCCCTTGGCTTTATGAATCGTGGATACGAGAATGGTGTCCGTATTCCCCCGGATGAAATCTTCCAGCCTGGATTCCCGGATAAATATATCTAAATCGGACTTGTATTTATGCCGAGGATTCGCCTGCTCGAAATCCCGCAAAACGTTCAAGATGATCTCCAGATTCGGGCTGATCTTGTGCTGTTCGACAAGCGCGCGTTCCGCCGCCTTCCAATCCTCATCCCCAATCGTATACACGTCCTCCGTCAAGTGAAGCTGCTCCAAAAAGAATCGGATCTCCTGGAGATTGTACAGGTTGAATCCGTCATTAGACTGGATAAGCTTGGCTTGCATACCGTGCTTCACCAGCAACCCTGCCAGAAGGGCTGCGTCATCATTGGTCCGGGTCAATACACAGGTCGTCCCCCGCAGCTCCTGGGCAAGCATGCTTTCAACCAAAGGAGCAATCAGCTTCCCGCCTTTGTGGCGAATCAGCTTGATTTGACCGGAGTCTCTCTGAACCGAAATGGCTGGCGTCACTTTCAATCGATCCGAAATCGTTCCTGCAAACTGATTGGCAACATCCACGAGATTGCGCTTGCTTCTGTAATTTTCCATCAACTCGTACTTCACCGCTAACGGATGATCGATCAAGCTCTTCATGTGCTTGGCGCTCGAGCCGCGAAATTCGTATACATTCTGGTCGTCATCGCCAACCGCGATCACACGCATTTCTTCGTTCATTTCCATCAGCATGGAGACAAGGGCATATTCCTGGGCATTCATATCCTGAGCTTCGTCGATCACAAGCACGGTTTTTGTCAGCCTGGCCGCCTCGACTTCTCCCGAATTGATCCGCTTCAACGTCATCTCGATGATTTCATCGGATTTCTCGATCGTCCCCATTTTACCCAGCAAATCAAAACAATACGAATGAAAGGTCTTAATTTCGATAAAATGAGCCGCATTCCCGATCAGCCGCTGGAGCCGCATCTTGAATTCGGTAGCCGCCGCTCTCGAGAACGTCAGCATCAGCAGTTGCTCATGCTTCACATCCTCTATTAATAGCAGAGAAGCAAGCTTGTGTACCAGAATCCGCGTCTTGCCGCTTCCGGGCCCGGCTGCCACAACCATATGTTTAGACGCATTATCGTTAATGATCTTCAACTGCACGGGAGACAACTCCCCGAACAGTTGGCGAAATTTCGCCGACGTAATATTGCGCCTGATCTCATTTTGCCGACTGCCCTTGAAATACTTATTTAGAAACGACGAGTAATTGAGCTGAAAATAATCTTCAACGAACAGCAACGCCGCCTTGTAATCGGCGATCATCTGCTTGGCGTATTCCCCGACAATGTGGATCTGCTGCACTTTGCTCTCATAATACTGGTTCAGCTTTTGATAGTCCTCAATCTTATACCGACGCTTATTGTCCTGTTCGATGCGCTCGATGGTCAGGGCATTATAGACAACCATAAAGCCGCCTTCTATTTTCAAGGCTTCAATCCGGGACAAGTAGAAAAGCGCGTCTTCAATCTCCTCTGCGGCGGTCTTGCTTTGGAACAGCATTTGGCGGTTTTCGAACGCTTCTTTCAATTCCAATACAGAGAACTCCACGAGCACTTCCTCACGCGGCTTCTCTTCGCTCAACGCCTCGGAATCGCTTTTTTCATAGAGATACTCCACAATAAAGGTCGCCAGCTCATGGCGCTTCTCCAGCTTCTCCTTCATCTGCTCCGGCCCGTACAGGGCTTGCACCGCGATATGATGTTTGTTGAAGTCCACCGTCCGCCTTCTCATCCAGTTTTTCATCGCCCAGATGTTGAAGATGGTCTTCAATTTAGCAGGTGTGGCTTCCTGACAGCCGGAATGCTCCGCCTTTTCGTTCAATTCTTTGATATGAAGGATTTTTTCTTCCGTATCCAGTTCGGCGAGCAGAAAGCGTTCGACATGGACATATGTCTTCAAGATACCGAGAGAACGGTTGACATGTTCCTTTTTCTTAATAAAAGCCGTTAAATCTTTGGCGTCAGCCAGAACCTTGATTTCACGCATCAGCGTGATCAGTTGGATGACTTCTTCCTTGGGAATCGCCAAATGATCCGCGATGTAATCGATTCTCGATTCCGCCGTTTCATTGTTTACATGCTTTCTGCTTTTGCTGGAAAACAACTTGCGGATGATCCGGGAGGCGTTCGTCTGTTGTTTTTCGTCAAATTTGCCAGAGCGGTGAATCCGCTCGATGGCTTCCATCGCGTTCTTGGCGAGAATGCTGGTGGCATACACCCGAGGCATATTTTGCCCCCTCTTCAAATACCCCGCTTCCTCCAGTGCCGAGATTGCCGTCGTTACTTTCGTTTGAATGTCGAGAATCCCGTCATCCCAGCCTGCTCTTCTGGCCAGCCCCAATGCAGATTGGGACACGGTTGAGCGCAGCCGGGTCACTTCCTTGACGGCCTTCCAGATTTGCTGAATTTCCTGAATGCTCAACTTCGTCTGATTCAACAGAATAAAATGCTTGTTCAAGTCCTCGTCGTTAAACAACACATAACAATCGGCAGAATATCGCTTCATCCCGCCCTGCTCTGCCGGCTTCCTGAACGTAGTTTTCCAGAGAATCCGATATGTCGTAGTGAATGACCATGCCTACGTCCTTCTTGTCAACGCCCATGCCGAAAGCGGACGTAGCCACCATGATTTGAACGTCACCCTTCATGAAAGCGTCCTGGTGCGACGTTTTCACGTGTTTTTCCATTTTGCCGTGATAGGATTTGGCCGGATAGCCGTCATTGGACAGCCGCAAAGCTAATTCATCCGCTCGTTTCGTGCGGGAGACATAAAGAATCGTGGGACATGGTTTACATTCCAGCAATTCCCGGACCGTGTTGTACTTTTCTTCGTCCGTAGCCCGTTCGAATACTTGATAATGAAGATTGGTTCTGGATGCGCTGGAGCTGAAAACGCTCATCTCGATGGAAAGCTTCTCCCTGAAATACGTCTGGATATCCTCGATGACTTTCATCTTGGCGGTTGCGGTAAAACAAGATACCGGAATGCCGTCGGCCAGATTTTTCTTGTCCTGCAGGGATTTAATAAAGTCGCCGATATACAAATAATCGACCCGAAAGTCCTGCCCCCAGGAGGAAAAACAGTGAGCTTCGTCAATGACGAACCGGACAACGTTCCTTCCGAGCAGCAACCGTTCGATGGTTTTGGATCTCAAAGATTCCGGCGCGATGTATAAAATGGAGGCGGAACCGTTCTCGACACGCTCCAATGATTTCGCTCGTTCGATAGGGTCTAACAGACCGTTAACGGTAACGGCCTCGGTTATTCCTTGTTTTTCCAGATTGTCTACTTGATCCTTCATAAGTGACTGCAAGGGAGAAATGACCACGGTCAGTCCCCTCACACTTTCCCCGCTCATCAACGCAGGCACTTGAAAGGTGATCGATTTGCCACCCCCGGTAGGGAATACAGCCAGCAAGGATTTCCCCGCGATCGCGGCATTTACCGCATCTTCTTGCAGGGGCTGACCCGCATAACTTCGATAGGCATCATAGCCGAATAAGCGTTTGAGCCCTTTGCGGCTGTCCAGTTGCGCATCGCAATAACCGCACGCTCGATAACAGGGCTTGCCCCTAAGCACATACATGATTCCCTGGACGGCCGGGAAGCTCTTGATGATCCATGGCGGCGTAATGGAAGTCTTGTGACCGGCGTATATCAGAGCCAGACAATAAGCCAGCTCAATGGGATTTTGTTGGATAAGATGAGCAAGATCAACGTGGTCGCAAATCCGCAAGCGAAACTCGCGGCGGATGGCTTCAACCGGATTCACGGGCAGGCCCACGTAACCAACATATTGGAAGAAAGCCGCAAACTCTTTTTGATCATGCAAGAGGGAATGAAAAATAAGCTTCAAAGCGGGTGAGGTTTTGCGAAAAGCGGCGATTTCGTCAAAAAACAGCTCTTTGGCTTTAATCGCATCGTTTAAGGGATTGTTCAGTTCTTCCGTTTGCAGCTTATCGTCTTTGACCAGCTTATGGTACGGCTTGGCGGGGAACAATAAGGCGGACAGATGCAATGTATCGATCATTCGGGAGGAAGGAATCCCCGCAGACTGCACGGCCTGCCGGATATAGTTCATGTCGTGATGAAGCAAATTATGTCCACATAGGAAGCGGGAGCCCCGCAAAAAGGAAACAAAGCCGGAGATCGACGAGGAGTGGAAGGTTCGCCCATTCTCCGAGACGCCGCCAATATCCGCGATTCTTCCGGTCTTCGGTTCGATTTCCGTATCGATGAAAGCAATGGGTTCCATGGAAGTCTCTCCTACCCGCAAAATGCCAGTACATGCGCTGGTCGTCCCCTTCGGGGACTGCTCGGGTATGCATCCTACTGGCTTGTACTATGCTTCGACATGATTATGGAAATTCCTTTCTATTCCATCTTTTTCAGCCGTTCAAAGATGTCGTCGGCACAGGTCATGAGCAACCCTTTACACAATCCCGATCAGGCAAAAAAACTCCTGAACCGTCACAAGGACAATTCAAGAGCTTGTTCATTGTTAAAATGATGCGGTTAAGAGAACTCGAACCTCCACGGTATTGCCCTACATCTCCAAATTGGATTTAGGGCATTTTTTTCCCAACGTCAAGAAACCCAGCGTCTTGTTCCGGGATGTCTGGGGTTCTCTGTTGTTCGGCAAATGGACGAGCGCTATCCCTTCCCGTTGGCCCCGATCTGCCGGGCAACGCCTTCTCCCAGCTCTGGGCTCACTTGGGCCAGATAACCTAACACAACCTGCTGTAGCTCCGGCACGGCAGCTCCAAGATCGGAGGCAATGTTGTGGATTAAATGCGCTTGAAGATCAGGCGACAGCGAGTGGTAAAATTGCCCCGGCTGCGTGAAGTCATCCCCTTTGGGAGGTGCAGTGCGCTCAAGCCGCCCTGCCACATAGCTGCCAGTGCCGCTCGTTACCTCGTCTGCTGGCTTCCAGTTCGCCTGATGGTTGATCGGGATGCTGCGGAAATCCGGTCCCAACCGATAACGCTGTGAATCCGTATAAATATTGGCACGGCCTTGCAGCACTCTGTCCAATGAAAACTCGGCGCCCTCCAGCATATTCGACGGGGAAAAGGCCAGCTTCTCCACCTGCTCTTTATAATTGGTGGGATTGCAGTTCAGCACCATCTTGCCGACTGGCAGCAGCGGGTACTGCCGCACATCCCACACCTTCGTATCGTCCAGTGGATCGAATGGCAGCGCAGCTTCGTCCTGCGGATTCATGAGTTGTACATATAGCCCGTATTCCACTGTCTTTCCTTGAGCAATCGTGTCATAAAGATCCTTGCCCGCATAATCCGGGTTCTCGCAGGCAAGCTGCGCCGCCTCCTGGCTATCGATATACTGTGCGCCGGCGAGCGGAACCCAGTTGTATTTCACATAAGTACGGACACCTTGCTCATTTTTCCAAACATACGTACTCACGCTGTAACCCGGAATGTGGCGGAAGCTCTTGATTGTCCCCAGGTCGGAGTACAGCTGCAGCACGAAATGCGTCGCCTCTGGATTTTTGGCGTAGAAGCTCCAGAACCGATTGGGATCCATCAAATTGTTGACGGGCGACGGGTTGAAAGCGCTGACCGTCTCTACAAACCGCATGGGGTCCCGTATCGTAAACACGGGAAGATGGTTGCAGATTAAGTCGAAAATGCCTTGCTCGGTATAAAATTTAGTCGAGAAGCCGCGCACATTGCGCGAAGTGTCCGGCGTCCCCCTGTTGCTGGCCGCCAGCGAGAATCGGACAGCAACGGGTACTTGCTGGCCCGGACATTGCAGGAAACAAAGCTTGGTGTAAGCCGCCATCGAGTTAACCGTCTCGAAATAACCAAAAGCTCCGAAGCCCTTCACATGTAAAGGGCGCTCTCGTACAGTCCCATGGATAAACGTTTCGTTTTTTTCGTGCAGCAGGGTGTCTTGCTCCAGAATCGGGCCGCGCTCCCCGACCGTCTGCGAGTAGCGCTCCGGTCGTGGGCCGCCTGTCCATGGCGAAGGAGCGGCGCCTTGCCAACTTCGATGATTCGTCTGATCGCGGGTGTGATTGTCGTCCATTCCTCTACCTCCCATACTTGTATTCTCACCATATATATGTATGGCCATAGGTTGTTATGATCCAAATCTATGAAGTTATCTAAAGACGATTGAAAACATTTTGATCTATAAATAGTCTTCATGGCAGCCCCCGCCCTACGCCTGATGATCATAGATCGGAGTAGTTGGCTATCGGCATGACTTCCGTTGTCTTCATACGCCAGCCGCGCCATTCCTTATACACTCAAATCAAGGCAGTGTTCATCTTCTGCTTGGGTCTTGCATACCAGCTTGTCTCGTTGGGCATAATGCCTATCGAAACAGGAGTTCGCTATAGAACGAAGCCGCTGGGAACCATGTTGACCGGGGAAAACCGGAATGTTAATTCCGAGGATCTAACTATTTTATTTGAGGTGATCGGATTGAAGGATACTAAGTCAAATAAAAAACGTGAGCAATTAGAGCCGTTTATTCACGAATCCGAAGGAAAGAAAATGACATCAAATGAAGGGGTCACGATTGCTGATGATGAAAATACGTTAACAGCCGGCGAACGCGGACCCACACTGATTGAAGATTTTCTTTCGCGCGAAAAACTGGCTCACTTTGATCGTGAACGTATTCCTGAACGTGTCGTGCATGCAAGAGGATATGGAGCACATGGAGAGTTCCAACCTTATGAATCGTTATCCGATTTAACGATGGCTGATTTTTTGCAAGACCCTGATAAAAAAACGCCATTGTTTGTCCGCTTCTCCCAAGTTGTGGGGTCCAAAGGCTGTAATGAGACCAATCGGGATGTTCGTGGTTTTTCCATTAAATTTTATACCGATGATGGCAATTTCGATTTAATTGCCATTAACATGCCGGTGTTTTTTATTCAAGATGCGATTAAATTCCCTGACTTAATTCATGCGGTTAAACCTGAACCGGACAATGAATATCCACAAGGTCAAACAGACCACAACACGTTCTGGGACTTTATGGCGAACAATAAAGAAACGGCCCATATGTCTTTATGGATTGCCTCTAATCGGGCGTTTCCCAAAAGCTTTAGGACCATGGAAGGATTCGGCGTACATACATTCCGTTTAGTGAATAAGGATGGCATATCCCACTTTATTAAATTTCACATCAAACCGTTGCTGGGCGTACATTCATTAATATGGGATGAAGCGCAACGCCTTGGTTCTGATGCTGACTTTCATCGTAGAGACTTATGGGAAAACATAGAAATCGGCAACTATCCCGAATATGAACTGGCGATCCAGGTCATTAAAGAGGAAGATGAGTTTTCCTTTGATTTTGATCTGTTGGACCCGACGAAATTATGGCCGGAAGAAGACGTTCCTTTACGCAAAGTTGGCAAGTTAGTCCTGAACCGCAATGTGGATAATGCGTTTGCCGAAACGGAACAGAGCGCATTTCACCCTGGGAATATCGTGAGGGGCATTGATTTTTCAAACGATCCGCTTCTTCAAGGAAGATTATTCTCCTATACGGATACTCAGCAGGCACGGCTGGGCCCCAATCATCAACAACTGCCTATCAATCGTCCAGTATGTCCATTTGCCAATAATCAGCGTGACGGTGCTTCGAGGCTCGTTATTGATCGTGGAAAGGTTGCTTATCATCGCAATGGACTTGCGAATAATACACCGTATACCGTGCCAGGGACGCAGGGCGGGTTTGTCACCTATCCAGCGACCGTAGAAGGACATAAGGTCAGATCAACAGCTCCACTATTTAAGGATCATTATTCTCAAGCCAAAATGTTCTGGAATAGCATGAGCGATGTCGAAAAGCGGCAGATTATAGGTGCTTATTGCTTTGAACTTGGAAAATGCGGACCCTTTGTACGGCAGGAATGGGTTGAGGTGCTTGCCCATATCAGCAGTGAATTGGCGCATAGCGTTTCCAGGCAATTGGGCACTACCGTACCGGATGTGGAGGAGTCTCCTGTTACGAAATCCTCTCCGGCCCTTAGTCTCCAGAATACGATTTTTGTGGCGGATACATTGCGTGTTGGTGTTTTCTTGGCTCAAGGTTTTGATGGTCCGCGTGTAAGTAAACTGGTGGAGGCATTAAAAGCAGCAAAATTAAGAGTTGTGATCATACATGATACATTGGGAACGGTTAGTGGAACGGAGGGCGTAACCTATGACGTGCATGACAGCTTTTTAACAGGTTCCCCGCTTGTATATGACGGTATTCTTATCGTGGGAAGCGGCAACATCACCCCGTATTTTACGTATACGGCTCAGAAATTTACAATGGATATATACAACCATTTCAAACCGATCGGCATCGTTCAAAATGGTGATGCGGTACTGGAGCCGCTAGGCTTAGCGCATGATGAGGGGATCGTAACGGATGCAGATTCGGAGTTTGCCGGCAGATTTATCGATGCGATGGCCAAACAGAGATTCTGGAACCGCCCAAGTTTTCTTTATCCTGCTCTAGTTTAAGTCAGTTGAGACCCTTTGCTGCGACCGTTTCTCGATCTTCCACCGGGGAACGGTCGTTTCTTTCGGACAGATGCCCAACCATCGTAGACAAGGTTCAATTGTTATTGGCCGTCCTGACTCCTATAATGTGGGTCGATGCACGTCCATATGCGAGTGTTATAACAGATGATAAATTTTAATCCCTTTATGAATTTGAGATTACTGTGTTGCTAGACTAGAAAGTGGACACGGAGAACCGAGAATGAGATAGAATAAAAACAACTTAATTCGAGGTGTCCGACATGACAAAAAAGTACGACAAGGAATTTAAAATGCAAACGGTTCGACTCA
>Ga0222419_100334_pt1 | contig 56084 bp, 55 predicted proteins | sample 1B20Ametagenome_FD_182474 | JGI IMG/M metagenome (GOLD analysis project Ga0222419, IMG submission 182474) | Enriched microbial communities from leaf-cutter ant dump, University of Wisconsin, Madison, United States - 1B20A (version 2) | ecosystem: Environmental > Terrestrial > Nest > Insects nest...
CCACAAATAAAAGGTGTTCTGACTGATTTTTAACTCACGGCAGATATCCGAGGCTTTCTTGCCCGCCTCATGCTCCTTGAGCACTTGGCTGATCTGACTTTCTGTAAATCTTGACTTTTTCATCTTTTTTATAACAGTTTAAATTTAATAATTTTTGTAATATTTTAAACTGTCGGAATTTTTGGGGGATTTACATCTTTATGTAAATGTTATTGTAATCTAAAATGGTGTCTAATTTATTATTTTTATAAACATAAACTTTTAACGAACCTTTCTGCTTTACTATCGAATCTCCTTTTTGAAAAATGCCGCGTTCCCATTCGGGAGGAGATGTTGCAATATCTCTGATTTTGTTTCCCTTTAATGTTAATGCATTGTGTTCCCTTTTATCTCTATATATTTTATCAATTTTAAAATTGTACTGTATTTTTTGATAATCACTTAAATAAATTTCTCTCCTACTTCTCATATCTGAGGACGCTTCAAATAAATAATATCCAAAGAATATCATCAACGGTAAAAAACACATGCTTAGTAAAAAGACGACAGCTTTCTTGTTCATACTACTTATTTCTATCCATGTTTCGCTATATAATATTCACATTGACCTCACCACACTTCCCTATTTATTGTATTTATCAGATTAAAATATAAAATAAAGATACTCTTTATCAACAAAAATAACCCATTTAAATCAGCAATGCAAAATTGCGAATTGGTGCCAGAATAAGTAAATTTGTACAAAATTTAAACGAATGGAAGAAATCCATCTAGATACTATTGCCGATGCCATAGCTCATTTAAAAGAAGGAAAAATGGTGGTGGTGGTCGATGATAAAAACCGCGAAAATGAAGGCGACTTAATTGGAGCTGCCGATTTTGTAACCACCGATATGATTAACTTTATGGCCACCCACGCCCGTGGACTTATCTGCGTGCCTCTTCCCGAAAAAAGATGCGAAGAATTAGGACTGGAAAGTATGGTAAGGCGAAGCAACGATCCCAAAGAAACAGCTTTCACCGTATCCATAGATTTGTTGGGCAACGGCAATACCACAGGAATTTCCGCTGCAGACCGCGCCCGAACCATTCGTGCGATGATGGATGTAAACAGCAAACCTTCCGATTTTATGCGCCCCGGACATATATTTCCGTTGCGAGCAAAAGAAGGCGGCGTTTTAAAACGCGCCGGCCACACAGAAGCTGCCATAGATCTTACCCGCCTTTCGGGACTTAACGAAGGGGGTGTAATTTGCGAAATCATGAATGAAGACGGAACTATGGCGCGCCTTCCCGAACTACGGAAATTTGCAGACCGTTTTAATTTAAAATTAATTTCCATCGAAGATCTTATTCAATACCGAATGAAACAAGGCGATTTGGTGGAAAGAATTATCGAGCAATCCATAGAAACCCGCTTCGGGTCTTTCCATTTCTTTGCTTATAAAGAAAAACCTACCGGCCAAATTCATTATGCTTTAACAAAAGGAAAATGGGCAGATACCGAACCTGTGCTTACCCGCGTGCAATCGAGCAGTTCGTATTTCGATATTTTCACACGACTTACCAATGGGGAAAAACCTCTTATGGAAAAAGCTCTAGAAAAAATAAACGAAGAAGGAAAAGGGGTTTTAATCTTCATCAACAATGTTTCCACCACCGAAAAAACGATGAATAAAATCCATCAGTTTATTTCTTTTCAAAACGGAACCGAAAGTCAGCCTACTCTTCATGCCAATTATAAAGATTATGGTATCGGCTTGCAAATATTGAAAGATTTAGGTGTAAACAATCTGAAAGTCCTTACCCAACGCCCTGAAGAACCGCCCATTGTAAGCGGTTACGATGTAAATGTAAGCGAAATTGTAAAAATGGAAATCGACTAAACATTCATCAAATTCCATCGATAATCTGAATATTTTTGGAATGTTGAAGTCCGTTGAGAAAATCCTTAACAGACATTCTTTTTTTACCCGCTAACTGAACTTCTTTAGGAAAATAAATCCCATCGGCAGTAAAAATCTGTAAAGTTTGTTGATTCCACTCCAAAGTTCCGGCTGGTTTTTGGTGCGAAAGTAATTGATATTCTCCTTCAAATATTTTGAAGATTTTCTTCTCGCCATCAATTTCCAAAGTGGTAAAAGCTACGGGAAACGGAGACATTCCTCGAATAAAATCATAAATTTTCTTCGAGTTTTGGTTCCAATCGATTACCAAATCTTCTTTGAAGATTTTAGATGCGGTTTTGGGATTTTCCACTTCAGGTTGTGGCTTTTCCTGCAATGTTCCTTCTGCCAAACCATTTAAGGTTTTTACCGCTAAATCTGCACCCAATTCCATCAATTTATCATGTAAATTTCCTGCATTTTCCGTATCGGATATTTCGGTTTTTTCCTGAAGTAAAATATGCCCTTCATCGATTTTTTCATTGATAAAAAAGCTGGTAACTCCACTTTCTTTTTCACCATTGATAATTGCGAAATTAATAGGTGCTGCCCCACGATAATCGGGCAAAAGAGAGGCGTGAATATTGAATGTACCGAGTGGAGGAATGCCGAATAAAACTTTGGGCATCATCCTGAAAGCTACCACCACAAATACATCTGCATTTAGCGCTTTTATATTATTTAAAAATTCGGAGTCTCTTAATTTTATCGGTTGAAAAAGTGGCAATCCTTCCTGAACTGCAAATTTTTTAACCGGAGATTCATTAATTTTCTGGCCTCTTCCGCTGGCTTTATCGGCTACGGTTACCACGCCCACAACTTCGTGGTGGCTTTTATGTATAGCCTGCAAAGAGGCTTTTGCAAAATCGGGAGTCCCAAAAAAGACCACTTTTAATTTCTTCATTTATAAGGTATAGGTTTTATAATCCAACATTTTTATTCGTTTGCTGTCCAATAATTGTTTTAAATGATCCAGAATTTCTTCTTTGGGATAAAATTTTAACTGAACAGACATTTCGTCCAGTGTTAATGGCGATTTCATTAATGCTTCGAAAATCATTTTGTTGTAAGTTGCAGCATCTGTTTTCAAATTTTTACTTAAACAATAATTGCATTTTCCGCAATTTCCTTTTTCTTTTTCTCCAAAATAGGCAAGAATCATTTTCATTTTACAAATGGAATTTTCTTGCAGAAAATATTTCATTTCCTCCCATTTTTGGAGTTTGTTTTTTTGAATGACACTGAAAGTTTTCCAATATTTATTTTCCAATTCCAAATCGTTGCGAGGTGTAAGAAAACGTATTCCGAGTGAGCTTCCATCAAAATAATCGAGGTGTTGTTTGCGGTGCAATTCTTTCAGTTTCATTTTAATGGTAGCTTCGTCTATCTGAAGTTTTTCTACTAAGTTTTTTTCTCGAAAATATACGCGATGTGTATCTATTCCACCTAAAACTCGGGATAGCAATTCTATAAAATAACCATCGTTTTTGCCCAAAGATTCAACTTCTCTAATGTTGAAATTTAACTTTAAAGAAGATGCGCTTTGACTTTCTTTTAAATAAATAATTTCCTGATTGTGTAAAAAACGTAAAACAGAAATGATCTTGGATCTTCCTATTTTCGTCGCTTTTTGAATGTTGTAAGTATTTATTTCATGGAAATTTTCGGGTTGTTCTCCTTCTGCAACCTGACATTTGGCATGAACAAACGATATTATTTTTTTATATTCGGATTTATTGGCAAGCTGACTTTTGTATAAATCGTCTATTTTGTTCAATTCGCTTTTATACCACAACAAAATAGTTTCTGCATTTTCTCCGTTTCTTCCGGCTCTTCCTATTTCCTGATAATAATTTTCGATGGACGGCGGCGGCGATAAATGAATGACAAAAGCTACATTTTCCTTATCAATCCCCATGCCAAACGCGTTGGTAGAAACCAATGTATAATGATTGTGATTTAACCAATAGTTTTGGCGCTTTTGCTTTTCTTCGGAAGATAAACCGGCGTGGTAGTAATTTATATTTTGTAAACCTTTATTTTGCAGCCATTGGGACAAATCTTCTGCTTCCTTCCTTGTTCTTACATAAATCAGTCCCGGCTTTTTGTTGTTTTTTAAATAATAATAAATATGTTCGTATTTATCGACTATCTCACGGGTTTGAATAAAAAGATTGTTTCTTTTATAAGATTTGCGAAAAATTTGTGATTGTTTAAACCCGAGTTTCGCCTGGATTTCCTGCATCACTTTTAACGAAGCGGTTGCCGTAAGAGCAAGACAAGGCAACTGTTCATATTGCTGGCGAAAATATCGAATGTTTTGATAACTGGGGCGAAAATCATTTCCCCATTCCGATATACAATGCGCCTCGTCCACCGCCAAAAATGAGATTTTAATGTATGGAATGTTTTCCAAAAATTTCCGATTCAGCAATCTTTCCGGAGAAATATACAGTAATTTGTAATCTTCATTTTTTAAATTTTCGTAGAGTTGATCTTCCTGATCTTCATCCCATTCGGAACTCATGTAAGCTGCCGGAATTCCTTTAAAATTTAAATCATTAACTTGATCTTTCATCAGCGCCAACAAGGGAGAAATTACCAAAGCTGTTCCCTCGCTTAAAACCGCCGGCAATTGATAACAAAGGGATTTTCCTCCTCCTGTGGGAAGCAGAGCAAGTGTATCTTTTCCTTCCATTAATGAAAGGATGATTTCTTTTTGTAAAGGTCTAAAATCGCTAAATCCCCAAAAATGCTTTAACGAAGTGTAGAATTGCTCTTGCATGGCTGATTTTCTCAGGATTTGTAAAATTAATATTTTTTTATGCTATAATAAAATTGGATTGACTTGTTACTCTATAATAGGAATAATTATTTTTCAGCAAGCTGTTTTTTCAAAAAGACGAAATAATAAAATAAAGAAAGCCGCGTCCAAGGACGCGGCTTTCTGTCTAATAGAAAAAACTTTAATTATTATTTTTGTTGAAAGTAAACTCTTCTGTTTGCTCTGTTTTTCCATTCAGGGCATTTAGATGTAGGATCACATTCTGGATATTTAAGATCAGTTTTACCGTGTCCCACAGCATCAAGACGAGAAGCATTTACTCCATTCTTAATTAAATAATCTCTTACTGAATTAGCTCTTCTTTCAGACAATCCTTGGTTGTACTCTACAGAACCAGCTGCATCTGTAGCTCCAACTACGGTATAGTTTGCGTTGGAATCTGAAGCATTGATATAGCTTGCTGCGTCATTCAAGATAGATTGATTAGAAGGAAGGATTCTAGAAGAATCAAAATCGAATTCAATACCTTCTAAACTTCTGCTTACTTCTTCAGAAACTTCCTCTTCGTAAGGGCAACCATCGTTATCAGCAGAACCAGGGGAAGTTACACATTTATCGTAAAGATCAATAACTCCATCTAAATCCGTATCCAATGCAACTCCGGCACCATCAACTCTTGCTCCTTTTGGTGTATCCAATTCTCTATCCCAATCATCACAAACGCCATCATCATCTTGGTCGCCGCTTTTGCAAACATCCATATCATTTCCACGTAGGGCTAACTGATCTGTTCTAGAATATAATTCTTGAAGTGGATCATGCCAAAATACATGAGAGTCATGTTTTCCAATATTATAGGTTAAACCTAACGAAGCAGTAATTGCGTTTGCAGATACTTTATTGGTGTTGTTTAAATGAGAACCAACAGCACCATCAAATTTATCATCACCAGTATAGATATACATGGCTCTTGCTTCAATATCAATAGATTTAGAAGCGCGATATTTTAAGCCTCCTCCCCATTGTGCAAATAATGAAGAAACTTTAAAGGGTTTTACTTCTGTAACAAGTTTTTGACTCCATACCGCACCTGGCTCTACTAAATAAGCTCTATAAGCCATGGTACCCACTCCTGCATAAGCGTGTAGCGCCCATCTATAAGGAGAATGATTATCTACTCTTCTTAATAAATTTGAAAGGTTTAAGTCTCCCAAAATAGAGATTGCATCGAACTGAGTTCTTGCTGCTGTGGTATTTGCTACGTGATCTTTGGTGTTGGCAAAACCTTGACGGGTTTCTCCTTTGTCATATTGTAATTTCAATCCGAAAGTATGACTTATAGCTTTATCTACACTAAAATATGCAGACCATCCCCACAACCATTTACCGGCACCATTGTTAATAGAAGTAATGTTTCCTGTTTGGATTAATGAAGTTCCTATACCTGCGGAAACAGCCCAATCATCGAATCTTTTAGAGTCATTAGTGAAAGGTTCATAATTTATGGAATCATAAGAGTCTAGACTTGTTGTTGTAGTCATTACAGATTCATTATTTTCCTCTACCTGACTAAATGCTGCAATAGGAAGAGATAAACCCAACACAATCATTGCTGCTTTTAATTTCATATTCATAATTTATATTTTTAATTATTTATTACTGTTTTTTATTTTTCTTTAAAATATACTCTTCTATTTGCTTCATTTTTCCACTCAGGACAATCTGTAGCAGTTAAACATTCTGGATATTTCAAATCGCTTTCCCCATGTCCTTCTGCTGTTAATAGAGATGCATCTACTCCTTTCTGAGATAAATATTTCACTACTGCATTTGCTCGTCTTTGTGATAAATTAAGGTTATATTCTGCTGACCCTCTGGTATCGGTAGCTCCAATTACCAAATATTGACCGTCTCGACCTAATGATTTAATTACCTCTGCCGCATGATCTAATTTTTCATAAGATCCCGGACGAATCACATCGCTATCCAGTGCAAATTCAATACCATCAAAATATTTATTAATAGTTTCTACTGCCTGAGTATTATCAACAATAATAGGACATCCGTCATTTTCCACGGGACCAGGAACAGTTACGCATTTATCATAAAGATCAATAACTCCATCTAAATCCGTATCTAATGCCACTCCGGCACCATCCACTCTGGCTCCTTTAGGGGTATCCAATTCTCTATCCCAATCATCACAAACGCCATCATCATCTTGATCACCAGATTGGCAAACTACGAAATCCTCATCCTGCAAAGCAAGAGCATCTGTTTGATCATACAAATCCTGGAATGGATCGAACCATGCCAAGTGATACTCTGGATTACCTAATTTAAAACTCAATCCAAGATTGACCGTAAGAGAATTATCTGATCTCGAAGAGTGTAATTTCATATATGGATTCGGACTGGGTGTATTGTATACAGGACCAGACTGAATTCCTGAACCATCAAAAGCATCATCTCCGGAGAATACATACATAGGACGCAATTCTATATCAATCAATCTGGAAAGGTTATACTTTAAGCCTGCCCCTGCTGTCCAATAAACAGAAGCTTGGTTTAAAGGCTGATGAATATCGGTTCCATAGTTTCTAAAGATACCATTTTGGTCGTGGATTGTAGATCTAAATCCTTGTATTCCGAAACCTCCATATGCGTGCAAAGCCCAACGGAAGAAAGATTTATTTTCCACTCTACGCAAGAGATTGGAAAGATTTAAATCTCCAATAAGTGCTATTTGGTCGTATTTTGTACTCCCTTCCGCAATTCCCCATTCGGGTTTTACCATCGCTTTTTGATGAGTTTCTCCTTTGGAGTACATCACGCTTACCCCAAAAGCATGCGTAATTTGTTTATCTAAACTTATATAAGCATTCCACCCCCAATTTATTTTGCCATCATAAAAAGAAGTAATGTCGGCAGAATGCATAAATGCCGGACCTCCTCCTATAGAGATAGCCCAATCCCGAAATTGTTTTTCCGAATTGGTAAAAAGTCGTGGATTTTGATCTCCTGACGTATAAGCAGGATCAAAACGATTCGCTGTTGTCGCCGAAACAGAATCTTGTTCCTGACCAAAAACTGCCAAAGGCATCCCTAAACAGAGCGCGGCAATTAATAAATTATTTTTCATATTCATGTATGTTTATTTGACTTAATAATTTCCTTGAAAATTCTCTATTATATAAATGTTTATTATGAGGTATACGCAGTATCTTGCTTTTAAAATTGATACCGTTGAATAATACCACATCTATGTCAATTATCCTATCTTCATATTGCCCCTTCATCGCCGAATCTTCCTCTCTTCCCATAGCTTTTTCAATTTTCTTCAATTCTTTTAACAATTGAATTGGTGAAAACCGTGTACAAATTGATACTGCAATATTACAAAAATTATTTTCACTCACAAATTCGACAGGAAAAGTATTAATTTTTGAAGATTCCACAATAACGCCACCTATGTTATTGGATATCAATTCAATAGCTATATCAATATTTTTTTCGGGAAAATTAATGTTACTTCCCAGTAACAAAATTACAGTATTCATCGACATATTCTTTTATATATTAGATAATTAAACGTTAAAAAATGAAAAATTTCTTCAAATTAGTTACAGCCAATGTAGTTGCAATATTAATTATTTTTGCACTTTTTATCCTCGGATTCTTCTTTTTTGTTGTTCTTTCTACATTTTCATCTAATGAAAAAGTAAGTTTAAAAGACAATTCGATACTTACCATCAACCTAAAAGATGGTGTAATGGAAAGCAGTTCTGAAGCGAGCATTTCCCTATTTAATATAGGCGAAGAAATGCCCACAAAATATTTGGATATTTTAAGAGCAATAGAATACGCCAAAACCGACGATCATATTAAAGGCATCTCGATTGAAACCGATGATGCGAATGCAGGAATCACCCAAATTGACGATATTCGGGCAGCTTTGGAAGATTTTAAAAAATCGGGGAAATTTATTTACGCTTATGGAAATACCATGTCTCAGAGCGCTTATTATTTAGCAAGCGTTGCCGACAAGAGTTTTTTACACCCCGCCGGTGGCATAGAATTGAAAGGACTTGCTTCAGAAGTAATTTATTTTAAAGATTTTTTAGATAAAATAGGAATAGGTGTAGATGTTATCCGCCACGGAAAATACAAATCCGCAGTAGAACCTTTTTTAACCGATAAAATTTCCGAAGAAAACAAAGAACAACTTTCCTTTATGTTGAACGACATTTGGGGAAATGTTTCTAAAAAAATAGAAACTTCTCGCAATATCGACAGCATTTCCTTTAAAAATATTGTAGATAGTTTAAACGGAATTATTCCCGAATTAGCTTTAAAGGGAAAATTAATAGACCAACTTCTTCAGAAATCCGAATACAACGACCTTTTAAAGGAAAAAATAAAAGTAGATTCTAAAGAGAATTTAAATACCATTTCTCTTCAAAAATATATTACAGCAGTAGATCTCGATGCAAAAGGCGACAAAAACAGCCAAATTGCCATTCTCAATGCTTCCGGAGAAATATTTAGCGGAAAAGGAAATGATGGAATTTATTCCGAGAATTTTATTCATGAAATTAAAAAATTAAAAAATAACGATAAAATAAAAGCCGTTGTTCTACGAGTAAACTCTCCGGGAGGAAGCGCCAATGCAAGCGACGAAATTTTGTTCGAACTAAAAGAATTACAAAAAGAAAAACCATTAATAGTTTCCATGGGAGATTATGCGGCTTCCGGAGGATACTATATTTCTATGGCGGGACAAAAAATATTTTCCGAACCCAATACTTTAACCGGATCCATCGGCGTTTTCGGAATTGTCCCGAATGCTAAAAATTTAGCCACCCGCAATAAACTAAGATCCGATGTGGTGGCTACAAACGAAAATTCTAATATGCTTTCCGCTATTCAAGGAATGACTCCGGGAACGAGAGAAATAATGCAAAAAAGTATAGAGCAAACCTACAAACGCTTTGTTCATTTTGTTTCCGAAAACAGAAATAAATCTTTTGAGCAGGTTGATGAAATAGGCGGCGGCCACGTGTGGAGCGGACAAAGAGCAAAATCTTTAGGCTTGGTAGATGAATTAGGTTCGTTAAACGACGCTATTAAATTTGCAGCCAAAGAAGCTAAACTGAAAGATTATTCCGTGAAAAGCTACCCTAAAGACAAAACGCCATTGGAATCATTTTTCGAAAGTTTTAATAACGACGATTTGGCCACAAAAGCTATTGAAAGAAAATTCGGAAAGGAAAACTCTCAACTTTTGGAAAGCCTTCTAAATCCAAATCGCAAAGGAACTCAAATGATGATGCCTTATCAATTATCTTTAGATTTTTAAAAATCAATTGAAAAAAACATTTCACAATAAAAAATGGGGCGACCGTTGGTCGCCCCATTTTTTTAGTTTTTAAAATTTTAAATTTATCTCTTTTTGGTAATTGCGCGATAAATTACTAAAAGAATAATTGCTCCTCCAATGGCAAGAATCCAACTTTTGTAGTCCCAAAAAGAACTCACCTCCCATCCTAATAAAGTAGAACCGATAAATCCTCCCAAAACGGAACCTACAATACCAATAATAATGGTAACAATACAACCTCCGGGATCTTCTCCTTTATGAATCCACTTTGCAATTCCGCCGGCAATGAAGCCAAAAATAATCCATGATAACCAACTCATAATTTTAAATTTTTAAATATTAATATTTTGTTTTTATCAAATATAATAGAAATATTTAAAATAATGCAAACTAATTTGCATTTCTGTTCCTAAAAAGAGAATCTACAAACTCTTCCCCATTAAATAATTGTAAATCTTCCATCCGTTCTCCCACGCCGATATATTTAACAGGAATCTGGAATTGATCGGAAATACCAATTACCACACCGCCTCGCGCAGTGCCGTCGAGTTTGGTTACTGCCAAAGCATTCACTTCAGTGGCTGCTGTAAATTGCTTCGCTTGCTCAAAGGCATTTTGACCGGTAGAACCATCCAAAACCAAAAGAACTTCGTGTGGCGCATCGGGTATAACTTTTTGCATCACTCTTTTTATTTTCGATAATTCGTTCATCAAGTTGATTTTATTGTGCAATCTTCCTGCGGTATCTATCAAAACCACATCTGCATTTTGCGAAACTGCCGATTGCACGGTATCGAAAGCTACAGAAGCAGGATCCGATCCCATTTTTTGTTTAACAATCGGAACTCCTACTCTTTCGGACCAAACCACCAACTGATCTACAGCTGCAGCGCGAAACGTATCTGCAGCTCCCAAAACAACTTTTAAACCTTGATTTTTAAATTGATGCGCTAATTTCCCAATGGTAGTGGTTTTTCCCACTCCATTTACTCCTACTACCATAATGACGTATGGTTTTTTCGTTTGGTCTATATTTTGGGAAGCTGCATGCGGATTTTCTAAAAGCAATCCCGAAATTTCTTCTCTTAAAATACTATCGAGCTCCGAAACATTTACATATTTATCTCGGGCAACGCGTTCTTCTATTCTTCTGATGACCTTTACTGTGGTTTCCACGCCTACATCGGAGGAAATGAGCACTTCTTCCAAATCGTCTAAAACCTCATCGTCTACTGTGGATTTTCCGGCAATTGCCCTGCTTACTTTATTGAAAAATGAAACATTGGATTTTTCTAATCCTTTATCCAATGTTTCTTTTTCTTCTTTTTTAAAAATCTTTTTAAACCAACTCACTTCTTAGAATATTATTCAATAATTTTAGCTAATCTATTTTAAAAACAGGAAGATTGAACCTTCCTTTCACAAAGATATAAAAAAAACTGCCCGAAAAGGCAGTTTGTTTCAAGGGAGCTTTTGGGCTCTTATTTTTTTAAAAAATCATCTACTTGATCTGCGTGAACAACTTTTTCATCGAAAACATAATTGTTCGATTTTTTGGATTTTACCATTTTGATCACTTTTGTCATTTTTTTGGAACCACTTTGCAGGGTTGCCACTACTTTCTTAGCCATAATAAATATTTTAAGAAATTATTTGATTTCTTTATGAAGTGTGTACTTCTTCAAGATAGGATTGTATTTTTTCAACTCCAATCTTTCGGTTGTATTTTTCTTGTTCTTGGTTGTAATGTACCGAGACATTCCGGGTTTTCCGGATTCTTTATGTTCGGTGCATTCTAAAATTACCTGTACTCTATTTCCTTTCTTTGCCATCTCTAAGTTATTTTATATATCCGTTTCTAATAGCTCTTGTTAAGGCTTCTTCGATACCAATTTTGTTAATAATTCTCATTCCATGAGCAGATACTCTAAGGGTAATGTGTCTGTCTTCTTCTGGAAGATAGAATTTTTTATCGTGCAAATTGATATGAAAGCGTCTTTTGTTTTTATTGTTGGCGTGAGAAACATTATTCCCCACCATAGCGCGCTTTCCTGTTATTTGGCAAATCTTTGACATTTTCTTCGACTTTTGTACTTGTTCTAAATGGATTGCAAAATTAAAACTATTTTTTGAATATGCAAAATATTTTAAATCCTCGCACCAATTATTTTATAAAAAAGATTTTTCTCTTTATCTGCCAAAATCATCTTGTACTCTTACAATATCATCTTCGTCGGAAGGGTTTTCGGGATCTGTATGTTGCCAAATTTCTGCTACCACGCCCCAATCTTCCAAACCGATTAAGCGGTGTCTTTCTCCTTTTTCGAGCTTTATTTGTTCCGCAGGATGATAAGTTTTTAATTCTCCTTCATTATCATCAGGGCTTCTCTTTACTCCCACAATTCCTTGCACTACTTGCCAAATTTCCGCACGACGATGGTGATATTGCCAACTGAGCCTCGCTTTTGGTGCTACAAGCAGAATTTTAGGACTCAGTTTTCCGCCTATTTTTAAAGTATTTACATCTATTCCATCGAAATATCGATTGGCAAAATCTTGCGCCTGAGATTCCTCAATTACAAAAAAACCTCCCCACGGTCGGGAATCGTCTTTGGTTACGATATGAAAACCTTCTTCGTTTAACTTCTTTTCGATTTTTTTAAATATTTCTTTTTTTTCTTCAGTCATGTTTTCTTATTTATAAAAATATTTTATTCTGCTGTAGATAATGAATAAGGAAAATCCTCTTCGTTTTTCCCACGTTCTTTATTGGGTTGATCGGACATTTCAAATTCCAAAATGGCTCCTTTCATCAATTCCGAATGACTAAGCCAATTCTTTGAATAAGGCTTTCCATTTACTTTTAAAGAATTTACATAAAAATGTTGAGAATCGTTTTTAGGTGCTTGGATTACAATTTTTTTACCGTTTTCTAAATGAATAGTAGCTTCCTTAAACAATGGTGCTCCCAGAACATATTGATCTGTAGCCGGCGTTACGGGATAAAATCCTAAAGCAGAAAATACATACCAAGCGGAAGTTTGTCCATTATCTTCGTCTCCGCAATATCCATCGGGAGTAGGTTTATAAAGTTTATCCAAAGCTTGCCTTACCCAATATTGAGCTTTATAAGGAGTGCCGGCATAATTATAAAGGTAAATCATGTGTTGAATCGGCTGATTTCCATGTGCGTATTGCCCCATATTCATAATTTGCATTTCCCGAATTTCGTGAATTACCTGACCGTAATAACTATCGTCGAAAATTGGTGGTAAAGAAAAAACCTCATCGAGTTTTTCTTCCAATTTTTTATTTCCGCCCATTAATTTGGCCAAACCTGCAACATCTTGAAATACCGACCAAGTATAATGCCAGCTGTTTCCTTCGGTAAAAGCATCGCCCCATTTAAAAGGATTGAAAGGAGATTGAAAACTTCCGTCTTTGTTTTTACCTCTCATCAAACCCGTAGAAGAATCGAATAAGTTTTTATAATTGTATGCTCTTTTTTTATAAATTTCTATTTCCGATTCGGGTTTTCCTAATGCTTTTCCCAATTGATAAATAGCAAAATCATCATAAGCATATTCCAAAGTTCGAGCGGCGTTTTCATTAATTTTTACATCGTAAGGAACATAGCCCAATTCGTTATAATATTTTACGCCTTTTCGCCCCACGGCATCCATAGGACCTTCATTATTAGCTCCGTGTATTACGGCTTGCCAAAGTGTTTCCACATCATAACCCCGAAGTCCTTTTATATAAGCATCTGCCACCACCGAAGCCGAATTATTTCCCACCATAATGTTGGCATATCCGGGGCTGCTCCATTCCGGAAGAAAACCACCTTCTTTAAAATCATTGGCCAATCCTTCTTGCATTTCTACATTGATGCTCGGAAAAACCAAGTTTAAAAATGGATAAAGTGCCCGAAAAGTATCCCAAAATCCTGTTCCGGCAAACATACGACCATCTTCTATTTCGCCGTTGTAAGGGCTCCAATGTTTGATTTGATTGTTGGCATCGATTTCATATAATTTTTGTGGGAAAAATAACATTCGGTACAATGTGGAATAAAATGTACGCATTTGCTCTTCGGAGCCGCCTTTTACTTCTATTCGGCTTAAATGTTTATTCCAAATGTTTTTGGCATTTTGTTTTATATCTTCAAAAGTTTTATTTCCTATTTCTCTTTCCAAATTGAGTTCGGCTTGTTCAAAACTAATGAAGGAGGAAGCTACTTTTGCCTGAACTGTATTTTTATCTTTTAGTTTAAACCCGACTACCGCTCCGGAATGGTTGGTATTCATTTCTAATTGAGATGAAAAATGGTCGTTTTCCCAAGTAGAAGTTTCTGCAAATTCTGTATCGAATTTGATGATAAAATAGTTTTTAAAGTTTTTATATTTACCAGCGGCATATTTGGTGGTGTAACCTATAATTTTCTGTTCTTCAGGAAGAATTTTAACATAAGAACCTTTGTCCAAAGCATCTATAACAACAAAAGCGCTGTCGGTTTCAGGAAAATCAAATTTGAAAAAAGCGGCTCTTTCCGTGGGTGTAATTTCGGTAGTAATATTGGGGTCGGCCAAAAAAACGCTGTAATAATAAGGCGTGGAAATTTCTGCTTTATGCCCAAACCAACTGGCTCGTTCTTCTTCTTTAAATTTAAATTTTCCTACTCCCGGCATGATGGCAAAAGCGCCGTAATCGTTCATCCATGGGGAAGGTTGGTGGGTTTGTTTAAATCCGTTTATTTTATCAGCATCGTAAGTATAAGCCCAGCCGTTTCCCATTTTTCCTGTTTGAGGAGTCCAAAGATTCATACCCCAAGGTAAACCAATGGCAGGATAAGTATTTCCATTGGAAAGTGAGGGTTTGGACATGGTTCCCATTAAGGGATTTACATAATCTACCGGAGAAAAATTTTGCGCCGAAAGATAACTTCCCGTGGCTAATAAAAGCAGAATTAAAATTCTTTTCATATAGAATTTTCTTTTTCCTTTTTAATGGCATAACTGGCTGCGCCTAAAATGGCAGCATCTTCAAAAATTCCGGATGTTTTGATTTCTACATCGATATCGTTTCTTTCCAAAATCCTGCGCAATCTGGGACCGTATTGTGGAAAAGCATGCGTGATATTTCCACCGATAACAATTACTTCGGGATCGTAATAGCTTACATATTTCTGTATAAACTCAGCTAAGGAATCGGCATATTCATCGAAAATTTGTTCTTGTATATCTTCGGGTTTATCCAATAAATCTTTGGTTCCTTCGATTTCTTCGCCTGTTAATTCTTTATATCTTTTTACAAACCAGCGCGTAGCTAAATATTCTTCGCAATATGATTCGCGGAAAGGAGAATTCCACAAATCTTCATCTGTGGCTACATCTCCTTTATAAAAGCTGGTTCCCAAACCTGTCCCTAAAGTAATCCCGAAAACACGATGATAACCTTGAACGGCTCCGGCAAAAAGTTCGCCTTCTAAAAATGCCGCAGCATCGTTTATAAAATAGATTTGGCTTTCGGAAATTCCCAAACGCTCTGCTAATTCTTTTTTTATATTGACTTCGTATAAATCCAGAAATTTTCCGTGTAGCATAAGAGCAATTCCTTTTTCATAATCAAAAGGTCCGGGCATGGCGATTCCTATTATCGTCTCTTTTTTATCCAGATTTTCCATTAGTTCTCCAATGGCGATTTCCCATTTTGATAGAATATTTTCCTTATCGGAATGGGAATCCACGTGTTTTCGAAGGTACGAAGAGGGCTCGAGTTCTCGTTCTTCCGGATTTACCTGAGATAAAGTAATATGCGACCCTCCAATATCAATTCCAATAACATTTTGCATTATTTCTGAGTTTTATTTCTTCGGGTTATTAATTTAAAAATGTAAGATACAAACAAAATCCCAAAAGTTATAAGTGCTAATTTATAAATAAAATCTCCATTTTTCACATAGAAAGTTTCTCCTTCATAAATATTTGCTTTTACCTGCAATGCTCCCTTTTTTTCATATCCTAATTTTTCCATCACATCGCCGCGTGCATTGATGTGAGCGCTTATCCCACTATTGGCGGCTCGTACAATATCTTTACGCGTTTCAATAGCTCGTAATTTAGCCAATGCTAAAAGCTGCCGATGTCCTGCGGAATTTCCCCACCAAGAATCATTGGTAACAATGGCTAAAAGATTGGCACCGTTTTTTACATATTCCGCAGTATATTCGCCATAAGCGCTTTCATAGCAAATGATAGGCGCTATTACTGCTTTATTAAACGAATTACGGAAAACTTTTCTTGTGGAATCTTTTCCTAAAGAAGCCACCGTTCCACCCATGTTGAGCATTGCATCGCCCAAAATTGGTTTCAGAACATTGATATAAGGAAAACTTTCTACGCCGGGAACCAATTTTCCTTTATGATAGGTTTCAACTTTTTCATTCGGGATAATTTCCAAAGCTGTGTTGTAACTGTCCATCCAAATACCATAATTGGGTAAATAATACGAAGTTTCACTTTTTTCGGCTTCATCGGAGTACACTTTATATGTGGAAGCGCCTGTAATAAAAACCGCATCAGAATATTTTCCCGTAAAATTCTTTATCATTCGGATTACCTTGCTGTTTTGAAAACCTCGTTCACTAAGACCTCCTATTCCAGGCACCGCTGTTTCGGGTGCGATAAAAAAATCGATTTTTCCTTGTGCTTTTTCTTGAGCGATTTCTAAAAGCTCTTCGGTAATATTCAGGCTATCTCTTTGGTATTTCTCGCCATACGGATCCAAATCCGGTTGTAGAAGCAAAACATTGACTTGGTCATCCGATTTTAAATTGAATTGATTGTATTTTATAAAGGAAATCGCCAAAGGAACGCATATAATTACTGCGAAAATGAAGATTTTACGTAAAAGTCTTTTTTTATTTCTGTTTAAAAAATAATCTTGCAAAGCGCAAAATCCTATAATATTTACCAGCCAAACCCAAAGTGTTCCCCCGAAAACACCTGTAATATCGTACCACTGAATCCATTGATGCCAGCCTGAAAATACATTTCCTAAAGTGAGCCAAGGCCAGGAAAATTCCCATTCGGTATGAAATTTCTCGAAGCAAATCCAAAGAGAAACAAGAAATAAAAGAGAATATACAGTGGAAAATTTTCTTTTAAAAATATGGTAAAAAAGCATTACCAACGACATCAATGTAGAATTGAGCAAGGTGGGCACCGCCACCGCAATAAGGGAATGACTTCCATCCGGATTAAGGGAATTGTATAACCATCCTGTTGTAAGCAAATTCCAAATAAAAAATGCCAAAAAGCTAAATCCAAAAACACTCCACTTTTTTCTGCGAATATTAAAATCCGCAGCTATGGAATTTTCCATGTACAACAAGGGAATCAACGCAAAAAATACCAAAACGGCAATTCCTCTTGCCGGCCATGCAGCTGCCAGCAACAAACCGCTTAAAATAGATAAAATAAAATATTTTCGCATGGTTAAATTTCAAACAAATCTAAAGTTTTTCAAAATGTAGAAGTGATTGCTTCCTTTAAAATTTTATAAGTTTCCAACCTTTTACGATGTTCATAAACATGGCAAACTGCTATAATTTCATCAAAATGATAAATTTCCCACAAACCTTCCAGTTGTTTCCGAATGGTTTCCCGACTACCAATTAAAGTATGAGAAAGCTTCTGCGATACATAAGCCGCTTCCATAGGCGACCAAATAGCGTCCATGTCTTCCACCGGAGGTTGGTAAGGCTTTCTCTCATTTCGTATTAAATTTACAAATGTCTGAAAAAGCGTAGTGGCAAGATATTCCGCTTCTTCATCCGAATCTGCGGCAATTACATTTACCCCCATCATTTTATAAGGAGTTTGCAATCCCCCTTTGGGTGTAAAGTTATCTTCGTAAATACTAAATGCCGCTTTCATATAATCCGGTGCAAAATGAGCCGCAAAAGCATAAGGCAAACCCATTTCTGCTGCTAACCACGCACTATCGGTACTGGATCCCAACATATAAATAGGTATATTTAAACCTTCGCCCGGAAATGCCCGAACTTTAGATTCTCGGTTTTCGGAAGAAAAATAAGTCTGCAATTCCTTTATTTGTCGGGGAAAATGTTCATTAATTGTTAAAGGATTTCTCCCAAGAGCCTGTGCTGTAATTTGGTCTGTTCCCGGCGCTCTTCCCACACCTAAATCGATTCTTCCGGGATATAAAGTTTCCAACGTGCCAAATTGTTCTGCGATCACCAATGAACTGTGATTGGGAAGCATAACTCCACCCGATCCTACGCGAATTTTTTGAGTTCCTCCGGCAATATAGCCCATCAAAACAGAAGTGGCCGAACTTGCAATATTGGGCATATTGTGATGCTCTGCCAGCCAATAGCGCGTATATCCCAGTTTTTCTGCATATTGCGCCAATTCCATACTGTTTTTAAAACTCTGCAGAACGCTTTGTCCTTCGATTACACCGGCCAAATCTAATACGGAATATTTTATATTTTCTAATTTCATTTTTATAGTAAATTCTATGTGGTTTTATTTTTCTTTTTTTGAATTAAAATGATTTAACAAAATGCGGATTTCATGAAAATCAAAATTATCGGGTAACACATTTTTCCATTGTGTAAGAGTTTCAAAATCATGATTTCGGTAAAATTCCTCGAAGGTTTTTATTTTTTCCTCATCGAACAAGCGCTGAATATCCACTACGCCCGCCTGAGCCAATTTGCCCAAATGTCCATAAATAGTGGACAATGTTAATCCTCTTTCTTTTGCAATTTCTTCGGGATTTTTTCCTTGCTCAAAAGCCTGATAAGTAATAATATGCGTGGGCTTTTTATCCTTTTTAGGAGAAACAGGTTTTTCCTGAGATTTATCGAACAAAGTAATCCCGAGAAGATGGGTTTCTTTCAACCTTTCCACGTAATCTTCCAAATCGTCTATAAAATCTTTGGTTTCTTTATTGTAAGCCTTTAAACCTTTTTGACCTTTGGTTTCCGAATAAAAATCCACCAAAGGAATGAGGAATTCTTCCTGAATGTTTTTATAAAAGAAATTAACGGCTCCCCGCGATTTTTCGGCAATTTCTTCCCATTCTATTTGGTTTTGTCCATAAAGCGCAAGTTTTTGCAACATTACTTTTTTAAACTTTAAATAAACATCTGCAAGTTTCTGGCTTTCTGTTTTAAAAACATGATGCAAGCCTTTTGCTTTTTCCACATCCAAATGCTTGGAACCCAAAGCAGAAGCAGACCATCTGGCGGCAGATTCTTTTAGCCACAAAACATCTACGTTCATTAAAATTTTATGAATGGCATAATCGTATTTTTCATTTTCGATAATTTCCTCGAAGCTATTTCCGATATCGGTATTCGTTAAAAACTCTTCTATTCTTTGATCGCTAAAAACAACCTGAGGAGTAATGGGCGATTTCAGAACAATTCCTTCCAAAGTTCTGCATCGGCTAAGCGCCACATAAACTTGCCCGCTGGCGAAGGATTTTCCTGCATCGATAATAACTCTGTCGAAAGTTAATCCCTGACTTTTATGAATCGTTACCGCCCACGCAAGCCGAATGGGATATTGCTCGAAACTACCAATTACCTCTTCCTGAATGTTTTTATTTTGATCTACAAAATATTTTTTCTGTTCCCAAAGTTCACGATGAATAACGATTTCTTCTTCAGAATCTTCCAACAGAGCTTTTATTCCATATTCATCTATTTGCGTAATGCGTGCCAATTTCCCGTTGTAATATTTTTTTAAAGGAGAAGTATCGTTTCGGATAAACATAATCTGTGCGCCCACTTTCAGCTCCAAAACTTCTTCGTTAGGATATTGAGATTCTTTAAAATCTCCATCTACATAGGCTTGAAACCAATGCGTTTCTCCTTTTAATTCGGATAATTTTTGTGCATTAATGCGATCTGCCATCCGGTTATGCGAACAGAGATAAATATAAGCTTCATTTGTTGGTTCAAAATCCGGAAGATAGCGCCGGTTCAATTTTTCAAAATCGATATCGTAGCTGTCTGCATTGCGAATGGCATTTAAAATTTGTAAAAATTCGCGGTCTTGTTGCCTGTAAACTTCGGTTAATTCTACTGTAATTAGCGGCAAAGATTCCAATGCTTTAGCCGAAAAGAAAAAAGGTGTGGAATAATATCGGGCTAAAATTTCTTCTGAATTTTGTTTTACCACCGGCGGCAATTGATAAAGATCGCCGATTAATAATAATTGTACGCCACCAAAAGGCAGTTGATTTCTGCGCGCGTGTTTCAGGGCTAAATCTACCACATCCACCAAATCGGAACGCATCATGGAAACTTCATCGATAATGAGTAATTCCAGCTCTCGGAGTAATTTTTTTTTCTCTTTTCGGTATTTAAAATGATGAAAAACATCGGGAATATTCATCGCATAATTTCGGTCGATAAACTCGGAAGTAGGCACAAATGTGCGAGGCGGAATTCCAAATAACGAGTGCAAAGTAACACCTCCGGCATTGATAGCGGCAATTCCTGTAGGTGCTGCCACCACACATTTTTTGTGCGTTTTCTTAGTAAAATCATTAAGAAATGTGGTTTTTCCTGTGCCTGCTTTTCCGGTTAAAAAGACGCTGCGATTGGTATATTCTATTAAATCAAAAAGACCCTCCAAGGAATAAATTTTCTCAAAGTTAGTAGTTTAAACAAGGAAAAACAATCTGAAAAGAATGAAAAATATTAGGCTTTCTCTTTTTTATATTTTACTTTTTTACATTAGAAAAAAACATAACCGAAAACCTAAATATTAAATTTCCGTTTTTTCATAATGAAGAAGTTTGTAAATTTAATTTTACTCATCTTCCTCTTTATACCATTTGGCATAATCTACATAATTGTCTGCAACCCTTTCTATTTCATTTTCAAGCAACTGAACTGAAACCGATTTTATTTTACGCGCAGGAACTCCCGCCCAAACTTCTCCGGATTTTACCACCGTTCCTTGTGTAACCACAGCCCCTGCACCAATTACCGAATCGCTTTGAATAACGGCATAATCCATCACTATTGCTCCCATGCCAATTAGAACATTGTCGTGAATTTCGCAACCATGAACAACGGCATTATGCCCTATGGAAACTTTATTCCCGATACGAGTAACTGTTTTTTCATGTGTACAATGAATCATTACATTGTCCTGAATATTCACCTGATTTCCTATGTGAATACTATTAACATCCCCACGAATAACTGCATTGTACCACACGCTGCAATCTTTACCTAAAACAACATCTCCAATAAGAGTTGCTGTTTCTGCTAAATAGGTATTTTCCCCTATTTGTGGAGTTTTTCCTAATATTTTTTTTATTAATGCCATAAGTTTAGTTTTTATAAAAATATTTTCTCTACTATTTTTATGATAATTTTTGCTCAGTAGAGAGGCGCAAAATTTTTATACTCCACTAATTTAAGATATTTTTGTAAATAAAATCAGAAGTAGAGAAATGAATGAAGTTTTGATAAAACCAACTGAAAATCCGGATGTTCTTAAATTCGTTACCGAATACAACATCGTAAAGGAAAATATGGAGTTTACGCGCGCTTCTGATTTGTCGCAAATTCCTATTATTCAAGAGATTTTTGAAATTCCTTATATAGAAAAAATTATTTTAGGCGAAAATTATTTTGCCATTTCAAAAGAGAAAAATGCGACTTGGGAAAATAAACCCGAAGAATTGCGCGCGATAATTCAAGATTTATTATTGGCTTACCCCAATATTTTTGTCCAAAAAAAGAAAGAACAATACTCGATTTATATAGAAATGACGCCCAATCCCAACATTATGAAATTTGTTGCTAACAGGAGATTGGCAGAGGAAACTTTGGAAATAAAAAGAGGAGAAACAGAAAATACTTTTCCACTTTCTGAAGCTATTTTTAAAAATTTAGATTTTGTAGAAAATATTTTTATAGAAAACAATTTTTTAGCTTTAACCCGAAACCGAAAAGCTTTGTGGGGCGATGTAATGCACCAAACACGCGATTTTATTTCTACTTATTTGCAAGAAGGAAATCCGATTTTGGCACAAAATAATAAATCTGCAATTGCGGAAATAGAAGAAGCCATTCGGGATTATATTTTAACCGATTCCGGTGAAAGAGAAAATATAAAAGTTGTAGAATACAACGACGAACAAAAAAAAGTAAAAATCCAACTTATTGGCTGGGGAGATTGTATTTCCTGCCTTGCTTCTGTACGAAGCGGGATTGAAGCGATTTTAAAAAACAAACTTCCGCATTTAATAGAAACGGTGGAAACTAACGAATAAAAATCAAAATGAAAGGTATATTATTGGTGAATTTAGGTTCGCCAAAATCAACATCAACAAAGGATTTAAGAAATTATTTAGACGAATTTCTTATGGACGAAAGAGTAATCGACTTTCGTTGGTTCTTCCGCTCCCTTTTGGTGGAAGGAATTATCCTGAACACACGTCCCAAAAAATCGGCAGAAGCTTATAAAAAAGTGTGGACAGAAAAAGGCTCACCGCTTATTGTATTTACAAAAATGCAGCAAGAGAAATTACAAAAAATTGTAAATGTTCCCGTATCCATCGGAATGCGATATGGCGAACCTTCCATAGAATCGGGAATTCGGGAATTAGCAACACAAGGAATAAAAGAAATTGTGCTTTTTCCGCTTTATCCACAATACGCCATGAGCACCACCGAAACGGTAATTGCAAAAGCCGAAGAAATAAGAAAAGAGAAATTTCCCGATGTTAAAATAAAATATGTAAAACCTTTCTATCACCGCGCGATTTATATTGATGCTTTAGCAAATTCTTTAAAGAGAAATCTCCCCGAAGAATTCGATTATTTACAATTTTCTTATCACGGTCTTCCGGAACGACATATTTTTAAATCAGACATTACCTGCACTTGTAATCTGGAAAATTGCAGAACCGAAGGTGCAAAACATTTCAACGAATATTGCTACCTGAATCATTGTTACGAAACCACGCGCTTGGTTTGTGAAAAATTGGAAATTCCGGCAGAGAAATTCGGCATAAGTTTTCAATCGAGGCTTGGAAACGATCCGTGGATTCAACCTTTTACCGATACAACTTTGAAGAATTTACCCCAAAAAGGAATAAAGAAATTGGCGATTGCTTCACCGGCATTTGTTTCCGATTGCTTGGAAACTTTGGAAGAAATAGCTATGGAAGGAAAAGAAACTTTTCTTGATAACGGCGGAGAAGAATTCCATTATCTGCCGTGCATGAACGACGATGATATGTGGATTGAAACCATGAAAACGCTTTGTGAGGAAATTCTGTAACTCACTTTTCCACCCGAAAATCGGAGGGCAAAAGTTGCTCTAATTTCATTCGGGAGAAATATCCATCTACCATAAGATTTGCCGGATCGGAAGTATTTCCTTCTGCATCGATTTCAAACGAATTTCCATCCAAATAAAGAAAAGAAGAAACATTGAGCTGTTGGGCAGATTTCACTATTCCTCCTCCTTTTAGTTCGTATGGAAATTTATGATAAACCACTTGCAGAATATCATCGAATTGTAAAAACTTTTTTCCGCCTTCGGAAACTACAAAATCTTGTACCGGAATTTGGGTTTTCACCACTGCCATCAGCGTTTCGCTTTCTTTAGATTTACGTTGCGATATTTCCCTTAAATCATCGGGTAAATTTATAGAAATTGCCGATCCGCCTTTCTTTATAAAATCATAATAATCCTGCAACTTTTGCAATTCTTCCGCAGAAGGATATTTCGGATTGGGAATTTTCCTTATGTGGTTTACCACAAATCCTTCTTTATCTAAATTCCCCTGATAAATGGTTCGTATAAAATGCTGAAAACTTCCGTAATAAGCATGGAGGCGATTGAGTTTTATTTTGTTTTTGTCGCTGGTGGATTTAAAAAACGAAGTTCCTAAATAAACAATGGTTTTGTTCCGAAAATCGGATTCGTATTTTAATAATTTATATTGAATATCGTAACCTAAATTTTTATTTTGAATTTGAAGAACTTCCGGCGCTTTCACTTTTAAAAGCTGTTTTTCTTTATCGAAAGCGAACTTCAGAGTTTTTACATTTTTTATTTTCACATTCTTTTGATCCGAACCGATAAAAGTTTCTAAAAAATAATTTATAAAATCGCGATACGCCTTGTCGGTATAAGGAATAATGACTATTTCCTCGATTTCGCTGTACTTGAAAAGCTGAATAGTTTGTCGATTTTCGATCAGTTTTGCAACCGATTGTATAAAATCTTCATATCCTTCTTTCTGAAAAACTACTTGCCCCTGCGATTGACCATTTGCATTTAGAACATAATTTCCTTCGCCATCACTTTGGGTAAAAATCTGCGAACCATCGATATAAACATTTACACCCGAAATCGGCGCTCCATTTTCATCGGTAATTTTTCCGGAAATTTGTTGCGCGTGAATTAATATTCCCAACAAAAAACTTGTTATCAATAAAATGGAACGGTGCATCATTACAAAAAATGATTTTTATTTTAAATACTTTAAAGAAACATAAAATTAAGGCATCGGACGAAGTTCCCCATAACTAAGCGCTCCATCGTAATTTTTCTGCCAGGAAGTATAATAAGTAATGGCTTGATACAAATTGGTAGTTTGCCAGAAATTTCCATTTATTTCGCCCATATTTACTTTTCCTGTGGAATCCACCGTAGCCAAAATATAATTGTAAAATCCTTGTTTCAAATAGATGCGGGCAATGTATTTTTGGATGTCGGCATGATATTCCATTTTATATTCGGGTTGAGGTTGATACTCGTTAAATTTCCCCAATATATAAATTTCTTTATCCTCCAACGGATGCGAATCTAAAGCAAAATTAACCCAAGCATAATCTCCTTCGGTAAAAGCATCTCGTTCTATTCCATTATCATTTCTCCGAAAATAAAAAGCTCCGTGAACATCGGGCTGGTATTGATAATCCATAGGATAAGCCAATACCGGGAAAAGCAAAATTTCATTTTCATCGCCCTCAGTAGATATTCTCGCCACCATATCGGAAGCCGACATCAGGTTGTTGCTATCAAAATAATAAAACTGATTGTTTCCGGGAAAAGCCAAATCCATTTGCTGAAAAGCAATTCCACTGCCCAAAGTTTGCGAAGGTTTTAACCCCGAAAGCATCTGATTCCAATTGTTGTTCTGCATTACCGAAAGGGAAATAGACTGTATATTTTGCGTAATTTTAGGATCTGCCGAAACGCTAACTTTCACTCTTTGGCGTAAATCGGGCTTTTGAGCATTGGCATATCTTTCTACCTGAATGGCCGTATTATCGGCTCTTTCTACCACCACAAATCTGCGGGTAAACAATGGTTTTTCTGCGCGGTCTTTGTACACAATAATTTCATAATTTCCTGAAATTTTAGGGCGTATTTTAGCATTGGGAAAAGTCAATTGATAATGGGTATAAAATTGGCGCGTATTGAAAGAAGATTGATAATCATCAATCAAAGCGTTCATGGAACCTTCGGCATATTCGGTAAAAAACAAACCATCGTCTTCCCAATCGCGATTCAGGTGTTTTATTGTATAGCGATAAACTTCTTTACGGTTTTGCAAATCGTCGAAACTCAAAATCAATTGTTGTCCCATTTCTATAATGGCTGTTTCGTCGTTGGTTTCGGGATTAAAAAGCTGAATGCCGGCAATTTGTTGCCCGAAAAGAAAAAAAGAGCAAAAAGTTAAAATAAAAGATAGTGTTTTCATCCGAACGAAGATAAGTTAATTTTTTTAAATACTTAAATCCCTTTAGGTTTTAAGAATTCCGCAAGAAAATGTAAATTTGAAAAAAAAGAAATACGTGCTTTACATTCAAAAATTCACTTTTAATCCTTTCTCGGAAAATACTTATGTGGTTTATAACGACCAAAAACAAGCTTGGCTCATCGATCCGGGAAATTTGCATGAAGAGGAAACGCACACTTTGCAAAACTTCATTTTAAACCATGATTTAAAAATTGAAAAAATATTGCTTACCCATGCCCATATAGATCATATTTTGGGTTTGCAATGGGCACACAATACTTATCGCGTGCCGGTATATCTTCATCCCGATGAAGAAGAAATTCTGAAAATGGGAAATCTCTCGGCTCAACGACTCGGTCTTGATTTTGAAAATTTTAAAGGAGAAACCCTCTTTATCGAAGAAGGAGAAAAATTAAATTTGGGCAACGAGATTTTCAAAATTTATTTTGCACCCGGACATTCACCCGGGCATTTAATCTACCACAACGAAGAGAATAAACTCGCCATATCGGGAGATGTCCTCTTTGAGGGAAGTATCGGCAGAACCGATTTGTATAAAGGTGATTTCAACCAACTAATCGCAAGTATTAAAACAAAATTGTTTACTCTAGACAACGAAACCATTATTTACAGCGGCCACGGAAATGAAACCACCGTAGGTCGAGAAAAATTAACCAATCCTTTTTTAAATTAAAATTATGAGCATAAAACAATCCTTTACTATTGAAATAAATAAAGAGGCAGACAGTACAAAAAAAATGTTAGAAAGAGTTCCCGCAGAGCAATTCGATTGGAAACCCCACGAAAAATCGATGACGCTGAAAGCATTGGCTACACACGTTGCCCATTTGGAAAGTTGGCCTGCATTGGTAATAACGACCGATGAACTGGATTTTCAAAACAACACTTTGGAGCGCCCGAAAATTAATACCACACAAGATTTGGTAGATTTATCGGAAAAAGGAAGATACGAATCTTTACAAGCTCTGGAAAACATGGATGTTGAAAAAATGAAAGACATTTGGACATTAAGAAATGGCGAGCAAATCCTCATCGAATTGCCTAAAATTGGGGTCCTTAGAGGAATGTGTTTAAATCATTTGGTGCATCACCGTGGGCAATTGAGCGTTTATCTTCGCCTTTTAAATGTTCCTGTTCCCGGCATGTATGGTCCCAGCGCAGACGAACATTAATTTTCTCTGAAAACCCAAAATTTATTTAGCTTTTATTCAAAGAAAATCGGATAATTTTATTTTTTTATTCTTTTAACGCGTTTTTAAATTCTTTATTTAAATTTGCAGAATGAGTTTGTGGAAACTTTTTAAAAACATATCCCCTTTTGTAAAGCCCTATAAATGGTTGGTTATCGCCACCCTTCTCCTTACGTTGGTAGGGTCTTTTACCGCACAGGTAAACGCTCTTGTTTTAAAATACACGGTAGATGAAGTAAATGCTTTGGTAGAAGCCAACAAAGGATTGGCAGAAGGTATAAATATCCTCATCACCATTTCTGTAGTGCTTTTAATAAAGGAGATCATCAATGTGGTGATTACCTTTGGGCAGAAATTTTATGGTGAAAAACTAAGAATATATATTTCCCGAGATTTAGCCGACGCCGTGGTAGAAAAAATCCTTACCTACCGCATGGCATTTTATACTTCTTCGGACAACGAATCGGGGAAATTGCAAACCAGAATCGACCAAGGAATTTCCAGCCTAACTCGTTTGGTGCAAAACTTTTTCATCAATTTATTACCCCTTTTTGCCAACTCAATTATCGCATTGGCACTTATGTTCAATGCCAATTTTTGGGTAGGATTAGTCGGTTTATCCATTGTTCCTATTTACATTATCATCATCACAAAACAGGCCAATGCTTTGAGTGGATGGCGAAGAAAAATGCGACATTACCGCGAATCTAAAAACCAAGGAATTGTAAACATTATCGAATCGATTACGGTAATAAAATCTTTTAACCGAGAAAAAATTGAATCGGATAAGCAAAACCAGATTCAATTCGATATGACCGAAAACCAATTAAAAACCCAAAAAACGAGTTTTTATTTTAACGGTATAAAATCTTTCGTGGAGCAAATTGGCGTGGTGCTCATCATTATTCTTACCGCTTATTTCGTGTTGAACGGAACCATGACCATCGGGATGATTATGTTCCACATTCTTTTGTTCAACAACGTTACTGCGCCTATTGGACAGCTTCACCGTATTTTCGATGATATGAATGATGCTTTGATTTATTCCGAAAGCTTCTTCGATATTCTGCATGCAGAAAATGAAATTGAAAATACAGGAACTTACCGCCCTGAAAAAATACACGGAAAATTCGAATTGAAAAATGTGAATTTCAGCTATCCGAACGGCAACCACGCACTTTCCGATATCAATATGGAAATTCTGCCCAATAAAATTACAGCTTTTGTGGGATTGAGCGGCGCAGGAAAAAGCACTGTGGTAAACCTTCTCGATAAATTTTACGAACCTACATCGGGCGAAATTTATTTGGATGGTGTACCGCTTCATGAATACGACACCAAATATTTACGACAAAATATCGGATTGGTACTTCAAAAAAATCATATTTTCAGTGGCACCATAGAAGATAATATTCGCTACGGAAATCCGGATGCAACACAAGAGGAAGTATATTCTGCTGCAAAGAAAGCCTACATTTACGACCAGGTCATTAATCTTCCCAAGAAGTTTAAAAGCAACGCTCTGCAACTTTCGGGCGGGCAACAACAAAGAATTGCTATTGCAAGAATGTTTTTGAAAAACCCTGCCATTATCTTTTTAGATGAACCTACTGCCAGCTTGGATGCAGTGGCTACGGAGCAAATTAAAAATAGTTTGGACGCCATAAAAAAAGACCGAACTGTGATTATTATTTCGCACAGCATTTCGCAGATTATTGATGCAGACAGAATTTATGCCATGGAAAAAGGTCGCGTAATGGAAGCGGGTTCTCACGACGAAATATACGCTCAGAATGGTACTTACAAAAAGATTTTCGATGCTATGGCACGAAGCCTGAATATTGAAAAAATCGCCAAAACCTACGATGAATAAAAAGTTTAGCTTAAAGAAAACTTTTTTATAAATTTTATATTTACCAACTTTATCAATTCATTTTATGAATGTTATAATGGATTAAACAAAATATAAATGAGTTTCTTAAAAGCAGAATGGAGGAAACTTGCGATAGCAAACTATGCCACCGACAAAGATTATTTGGCTGAATTTATTCCTGCAGGAACAGAATTGGATTTATGGAATGGCAAATGCTTTGTAAGTTTGGTTGGTTTTATGTTCAAAAACACCAAGCTATTAGGAATAAAAGTTCCTTATCACATTAATTTCGAGGAAGTAAATTTGCGTTTTTATGTTAAGAAATATGAAAATGGTAAATGGAAACGTGGAGTTGTTTTTATAAAAGAAATTGTACCTAAAAAAGCTTTGACTTTTGTGGCAAATACGGTTTATAATGAAAATTACGAAACCATGCCAATGAGCCATAAATGGATTGAAAATGAAAATTCAAGAATAGTAGAATACCTTTGGTCTAAATCCGGAAAAGAAAACAAGTTCCAAGTAACGGCAAGTAAAGAAAGTTTCGAAATTGTTTCCGGTAGCGAAACGGAATTTATTACAGAACATTATTGGGGTTACGCAAAAATCAACAGCAAAAAATCAAACGAATACGAAGTAACCCATCCAAAATGGAAAATATACAAAGTTACCGATTACAAAATTAGTGTAGATTTTGGGATAACTTATGGCAAAAAATTCAATTTCCTTAGTTCCATAAAACCCGATTCTGTAATGTTGGCAGAAGGTTCCGAAATAACTGTTGAAAATAAAAATACATACAAAACAATCACCTATTAATGGATAGAAACTCTAAAATAATTGTATTCTTATTCTGCCTGCTAAAACTCTCCTTGCATATAATTGCCGATTATCATTCAGGATTTCAAGGGGATGAACTTCTGCATATTGAAACGGGACATCATATCGCTTTTGGATATATGGAGTTTCCTCCTTTAATTGCCATTGTTGCTTACATTCAAAATCTATTCAATTCCGACTCTATATTTGTCCATCATATATTCCCACATTTATGTTCTATTCTGATAATAATTTATATTGCTAAAATTGTGTTTTTTTTAGGGGGAAAAGAAAAAGCACTCGTCTTGGCTCTTATGGCTATTATTATTGCACCGGGATTTGAACGTACACAACAATTATTTCAGCCAGTAGTATTTAGCCAACTATTTTGGACTATTGGTTTCTACTATTTCTTAGTTTATTGCAAAACGCTGGAAAACAGAAAATTATGGTTGTTAACAATATTTACCATTTGTGGATTTTTATTTAAGTATGATAGTCTGTTCTTCATTTTAGGATTAAGTAGCCTTTTCTACTTCAAAAGAACAAGAGAAAACTTAATCCATCAAAGATTTTGGAAAAATATCATTGTTTTTTTATTGGTTATTACTCCAAATATAATTTGGCAATTTCAAAATGAAATTCCTTTTTTTCAAATGATTCGGCGACTTAAAGAAACTCAACTAAATGAATTAAGAATAAATGACGTGATAATGGATTTACTAATCTCTATCAACCCGCTAAATTCCCTTTTCATTCTGATACCAGCAATTCTATACCTTATCGTTAGTAAAGAAAGATATTTGAAAATTGCTGGACTTGCCATATTTATCTCATTTCTTGCCCTCATACTTAGTAAAGGAAAAGCCTATTACTCTTATCCAATTATTCTAACACTTATACCATTTGGAGCCACTTTCTGGGAAATGATGGTTTTCAAAAAACAAAAGCGGATATTTTATCCTTTGGTGATTTTCTTATTTTTAGGTGTGGGTTTAATCCCTTTCGGAATGCCTGTTTATTCTTTGAAAAAATATATTGAGAGAATTTATCCTTATGAAGAATTAAAAGTAAAAGGTGGTCTTTACGGAATTCGCTTCACCGAATATTATTCTGATAAAAAATGGGACAAAACGCTTTTAGCCATCAAAACTGTATATGATAGCCTTCCTTCCAGCGAAAAACACAACACAATGATTTGGGGAAAACACTATTCACAAGCCGGAATCCTAAAATTGAAAAGATTAACCTACAACCTTCCCGACACTTTTTCATACCACGGAAGTTTTTACATCTGGGCTCCCAACAAAGGCGAAATCCCCCAAACAATAATCGCTCTTAGGGAAAGTAAAGAAGATGGTAAAAACTTTTTTGAACCTTACTTCGAAACTGTAATTCCTATCAAAACAATTTACAATCCTTATGCAAAAGAGGAAGGAGATCTATATCAAACTATTTTTATTTGCAAAAAGCCCAAACAGAATTTCGGGCAGCTAAAACAAAAATTCCGTACAAGAATATTTGAATAAAAATCACGCGAAAAATAAATATTTGTATTTTACATTACACACAATTAAACAATGGAAGTAAAAATAAGGCAAGGAAGCAAAACAGATTTTAACGCTGTTTTTGAGGTAAATCAATTAGCCTTCGGACAAGACAATGGGGCTAAACTTGTTAATCTTTTAAGAAATAGCAGCGCTTTTATCCCCGAACTTTCGTTGGTTGCCACGCAGGGCAAAAAAATCATTGGTCATATTTTGTTTACGAAAATCCAAATTGTAAATAGTGTAAGCAAAACCGAAAGTCTAGCGCTCGCCCCCATGGCAGTAAATCCAGAATTTCAAAATAAAGGAATTGGCAGACAACTTGTTCAACACAGAATTAGAAAAGCTAGAGAATTGCAATATCAATCGATTATTGTTTTGGGACACACTAATTATTACCCGAGGTTCGGTTTTTTACCGGCAGATAAATGGAACATTAAAGCACCTTATGACGTACCTTCCAATGTTTTATGGCGCTTGAACTTACGACAAACGGACTTAAAAATGTAAGTGGGATTGTAAAATACCCAAAAGAATTTGAAGTTGTATAACTCCAAATTCTTTTATGATATTATTTTTTTATATTTTGTTAAAAAACTAAGCGCGTAAACTTAGTTTTCCACAGAAAAATAGAATTACTTTTCGGCTTTATCTCCTCCAAAACGCGCGTTGGTCATTTCTCGGGAAATAGCTCCTTTTTCATATTTTTGTTTTCCGGACATGGTTTCTATAATCACACCATCTTCCATTACCTGAAGAATTTTTCCGTGCAAACCGGAAGTTAAAACCACACGAGTTCCGGGTTTTATTTCATCTTGAAATTTCTTTTCTTGCTTTTGTTTTTTAATCTGTGGGCGAAGCATTAAAAAATAGAAACCCACGACCATCACGAGCATCATCAGCATAAACATGCCGCTTCCTCCTCCTTCTTGTGCTTGTAAAAATACTGTTATCATAATTTAAATTTTATTTGTTTTTATTGAACTACATTGGCGGTAAAATTCAAAATTACCGGCGTTTTTTCGGTATTGGTATATACTTCTGCATATTTTTGTTGAATTCCCGTAAAACCTCTGGAATCGAACTTTAAAGTAATATATCCTTTTTGTTTGGGCAAAATAGGATCTTTCGAATATTTTGGCACCGTGCAACCACAACCGGGTTGTACTCTGGAAATAATCAAAGGATTGCTGCCTGTATTGGTAATTGCAAAATCATGTTCTACCACTTCTCCTTGCTTTACATCGCCAAAATCGAAATTAACTTCCGAAAGCGCCACTCGGGTAATGGGATAATCTTGCGCTTCTTTTATTTTATCTTCCCGCGGTTGATCCGTATTCATGGGATTTTGTGCTTCTTCAGCAGAAACTATATTTTCTGAAATTTCTTCTGGTTGCGAAAGGTTTTCCGTGTTTTTTTCCTTGCAAGAAGCAAAAGCTAAAAACATGAAGCTTACAGAAACGATTAAAGTTATTTTTTTCATATTGATAAAATTTTCAATCAAATTCTATTGTGGTCTTTGGCGTATTTATCCAAAATTCCATTGATAAATATATTGGATTTTTCGGAAGAAAACACTTTTGCTATTTCTATATATTCATTCATAATAATGGTAGAAGGCGTGCTTTTAAAATAATCCATTTCGCACAAAGCAGCGAGCAAAATCACTTTATCCATTACGGAAACTCTCTCCAAATCCCAGTTTTGCAAGCGCGCATCCAATTTTTTTTCTTGTTCTTCTTTGTTTTCAATCGCGCGGGTAAGAAGTGTGGTAACGAAGTTTTCGTCTTCTTTGTCTTTAAAAACTTTTAGCAAAGTATGGGTAGCTTCTGAAGGTTTAAAAAATCCTATGGTGCGCTGCACCAAGGAATTTGCGATATGAAAATCATCGGCCCATGAGATTTCTTTGCTTTCGAAAAACTCATGAAGTTCGATATTTTCCGCAATATAGCGCAAAAACAGTTTCCCGATGAATTTCTGATCTTCTTCAAAACTGCTTTCGGGCGAGCTCATATAATCTCGGTATCTTTTCCCGGTGCGAATTCTCTGGAAAGTTCTTCGGATAGTTCCATCGTCCAAATCCCACGTAAGTTGATTGTTTTTTTCGGTGTAGTTTTGTCTTTCTTCGTTTTCGGCAATTTGTTTTAAAACTCTGTTTTCTACAAATTTCCTATTGGGATTTAAATCTTCTTCGGATTTAATGTATTTATTCTTGGCAATTTCTATTTGCTCTTCTGCCAAATCGCGAAGTGTCAGGAGAAAATTGAGTTCGTAAACATATAAATCATAAATTTTATTGATCTTCATCATCATATTGTTCAGCACCACTTCTATTTCTTGTGGATTTTGCTGATATGAGTAAAGCGTTTCGACTACTTTTTCGCGGAGTTGTCTTCTTCCAACCATTTCAAAGAACTTATTTTATGGGGACAAATTTAAGGATTTCTCTTTGTTTAAAAAACTGTAATTTTGTAGGCTGAAATCGATAAATAGTTCATAACACAAAAACGAACGTTGAAAGCATTAAAAACACTCAACCCTTATTTTTTAAAACACTGGAAATTACTCACTTGGGGAGTTTTATTCATCATTGCAAGTAATTTCTTTTCCATCTATAAAGTTCAGTTTGTAGGAAATTCCGTAAATGTAATTCAGGAAGTGATTACCCACGGAGATTTGGATAAAAAAGAACTTTTTAAAATTCTCTTCAAATATGCAGCTATTATTGTGGGGTGCTCTTTGCTGTCGGGATTTTTTATGTTTATGATGCGCCAAACTATCATTGTGGCATCGCGAAAAATAGAATACGAACTGAAAAATAAAATTTATAAACATTACCAAACCCTCTCTTTAACTATATTTAAAAATACCACTATTGGCGATTTGCTCAACCGTTTGAGTGAAGATGTGGTGGCTGTAAGAATGTATTTGGGTCCCGGCGTAATGTATATTGTAAATTTGGTTGTTTTACTCACCATTACGTGTACTTACATGCTTGCTACAGATGTACGAATGACGCTTTGGACTCTTGTTCCGCTACCCATTTTATCTTTTACCATCTATAAAGTAAGTTCCATTATCAACCGAAAATCCAAAGCGATGCAGCGCAGCCAATCGGCAATTTCCACTTTTGTGCAGGATAGTTTTTCGGGAATCCGCGTTGTGAAATTCTTTAACAAAGAAAACTTCATCAAGAAAAATTACAACTCCAAAGTAAAAGATTATATGGTAAAAGCTTTGGATTTGGCCAAAACAGAAGCTTACTTTTTCACCATTATTTTATTTGTTATCGGTATTCTCGATGTGGCTATTTTGTTTATCGGAGGGCAACAATACCTCGCAGGAAAAACACCTGTGGGAACCATTGCCGACTTTTTTATGTATGTAAATATATTGATTTGGCCTTTTAGCTCCGTAGGATATGTAACTTCTATCAACCAGCGCGCCGAAGCTTCTATGCAGCGGATAAACGAATTTATGGATATGAGCACCGAAATCGTAAATACCAACACCAATATTTACGATATAAAAGGAGATATAGAATTTAAAAACGTAAGTTACACTTATCCCAACACCGGAATTAAAGCTTTAAAAAATGTAAGTTTTAAAATTAAAGCCGGAGATTCTTTAGCAATTATGGGAAAAACCGGTAGTGGGAAATCGACCATCGCACTTTTATTATGTCGCCTGATCGATCCCGATGAAGGACAAATATTAATTGATGGAAAAGACCTGCGAGAACACAACTTGTATCTTTACCGAAATATTTTAGGTTTTATTCCTCAAGAAAGCTATCTGTTTTCGGATACCATTGCCAACAATGTTGCCTTTGCACTTGATGAACCCAATCCGGAACGAATAGAAAATTTCTCCAAAATAGCAGATGTTCACAAGAATATCGTTCATTTTAAAAACAGATACGATACCATGGTGGGAGAACGCGGTGTAAGTCTTTCCGGCGGGCAAAAACAAAGAATAAGTATTGCACGCGCACTTATCCACGAACCTAAAATTATTGTTTTCGACGATAGTCTTTCGGCATTGGATACAGAAACGGAAGAAAATATCTTGAGAAATATCGATACTCATATAGAACAAGCCACTTCTATCATTATCACTCACCGAGAATCGAGCGCAAAAAACGCAGATTATCTCCTTACATTAGACGAGGGAGAAGCTATTGGTTTTGAGGAAATAAACAAGTATTCCCATTAGATTCGCAGAAATTCATTTATACTTAAATATTTTTTCCAATTCGGAATAATGATTTATATTTGTGACGTTAAAAATGTTATGAATAATGAGTGATTACAAAGGAACCCGTGGTAATGAGATTTTTTCGAAAGTGTTGAAGGCTGGGCGCAGAACTTACTTCTTCGATGTGAGAGAAACCAAAGCTGGTGATTATTACCTAACCGTAACCGAAAGCAAAAGAATTTTTTCCGATAGTGGAGATGTAAACTACGAAAAACACAAAATCTATCTTTACAAAGAAGATTTCGAAAATTTTAAAGAAATGTTCAATGAAGCAACACAATTTATCATCGATGAAAAAGGAGAAGAAGTAATCTCCGAAAAACACGATAGAGATTACAAACCTGCTACAGAAAACAACTCCTTTACCATTGATAGTGATGAGGAATTATAGAAAAGAAATTAAATATCGACAACAAAAAACTCGCTGAAAATATCAGCGAGTTTTTTATGGGTGGGTAATCGGGATCGAACCGACGACCTTCAGGACCACAATCTGACGCTCTAACCAACTGAGCTATACCCACCATTTTGCGTTTGCAAATATACTTTATAATTTTCCATTAACAAATAATTCCTTCAAAATTTTTTAAGGCAATAATTCGGGAAGTATTGAAGCCCTCAGCATAATCTACACCGGTTTGTCGCCCTAAATTTTGTGCCCGATAAGTAATACTTTCGTAAAAATCCTTAGAGGCAATGGGAGTCATAGGTTCTTTGGAAGTGGGATCGTAAAACTGGGAAGAATAGGCTGCACAGCTTTCTACTTTCTTTTCAATAAATCCTGTGATATCCACTACAAAATCGGGTTTTAAATCGCGCCATTGTATATAATGGAAAACATGTTTGGGTCTCCATGCTTCTTGATTTTCGCCATCTAAAGTTGTTTCTATTCTTCGCAAACCCGAAAGAAAGCAACTATCTGCCGCTAATTTGGCTCCTTTTGCATGATCGGGATGCCTATCATCAATTGCATTGCAAAGCACTATTTCCGGACGAAATCTACGAATTTGTTGTACAATTCTCATTTGATATTCTTCGGAATTTACCAAAAAGCCATCTCTCATTTTTAGATTTTCTCTAGCGATGGCACCTAAAATTTCAGCAGCCTTTGTGGCTTCCTGATGTCTTATTTCGGCAGAACCCCGCGTACCCAATTCTCCTTGGGTTAAATCTACAATGGCTATTTTTTTACCTTCTGCCACCAATTTTGCAAGAGTTCCCCCACAACTCAGCTCCACATCATCGGGATGGGCACCAATGGCCAACACATCTACTTTTTCTGCTTTTGAATTTATCATGTTGCAAAAATAAAAAACTTCTTGCACTGAGTGCAAGAAGTTTTGATGAATAATTCTGTTTAAAGAGAATACTATAAATTAGTTTTCTTCTTGAATTTCATTATCATTATCTACATCTAAAGAATCGCTTTGTTGCTGTTCTTGCTGATTAGCTTGAGCGATTAATTGATGTAAAACATCTATTAGTTCCTTGGTTGCTCCGTCCGAAGGATTTAGTTCTTCAGCTCTATTGGCATATTTTAAAGCCTCATTATAATCCTCATCTACTCTGGATAGGTTTGCCATGTTGTAATAAGTAGCACTAAGAGTTTCTTTATTTACATTATCTGATTTTTCCACTTTTGCTACATATTGTTTATAAGCATCCATAGCACAAACGGAATCTCCTCCTTTTTGGCATGAATATCCTAATCCATAAAAACCTGGAGCCCAATCGGGTAATAAGTTGGTCATTTTGGACCAAGCTTCTGCTGCTCCTCCCCAGTTTTCAACATTTTGATACTCTTGTGCTAATTTAAACAACAAATCTGTATCTTCAGGTGAGCTTACCAAGTCTCTCCTCATTTGTTCTATTTGCGCATTGGAAGGTCCTTCAGAGGCATCTGGAAGTTGTGGTCCTACTCCACTTACTTTTGCATATTCTTGCATCCAGTTGAAGGTTTGGTCGTCTGCATCCACGGCTACTTGTACTTTCTGTTTTGCTTGAGCCATGATGGATTGGTTATTGCTATTATCTTTGGCTAAACCTGCCATAATTAAACCTTCTAAACCGGAGTCGCTGGGAAGAATTCTTGACTTTTCTACTTGACTTAAGAACTGCTTCAAACTTGCATCTGCATCTTGATAATTTCCATTGTTGTAATCTAAGTACGCTTTAATTCTGTATTTAATTGGGTCTGTAATTTTATCCCATACAGAATTTAAAGAGTTGCTTGCATTTTGATAATCTTGTGCTATGAAAGCTAATTTAGCATAATCCAAAACTGTGTTGGGATCCGAATCTGCTAAATCTAAATACTTTTTGTAATCTGCTGCTGCTTTATCCCATTCTTGGTAAATGATATAATAATTACCTCTTGCTTTATATGCTGGCGCATAAGATGGTCCCGCAGCAATGGCTTTATCTATATTTTCTTTGGCTAAATCGTATCTTTTAGCTGAAGTCCAAAGAGTTCCCATACGGGTATAGGCTCCGGCTTTGTTGTCTCCTTTTCCGTTTGAGATGGCGCTTTCGTACGCGTTCATGGCATCGCCCCATCTTTTATCTAAACGATATGCATCTCCTAATATATAATAGTAATATCCGGGAACGTTATTTCCTACTTCAGAAATGGCTTCTTGTAAATAATCTATCGCCATTTGAGGGTTGTTGCTGTTTGGATAAAGAGTTAATGCTTCTCCGATGCGGTAATTTACTTCTGCTCGATCCCTACGTTTGGCATCTTTAGCTATTTGTGTAAATTCGGCAATGGCTGCGGCTTTATTTCCTTTTCCAAGTTTCACTGAAGCTTCTCCGATGCGGCTCATAATTACATTCTTTTTATTACTACTGGTGGCAAGCCCTTGGCTGAAATATTCGCTTGCTTTAGCAAAATCTGGTTCGGCTTGCTCCAAATAAGTGTTTCCAAGATAGAAATAATTGGCATCGCTAGGATCTTTTTGTACTAAAGCGGTATAAACTTCCTTAGCTTTTGCAAATTTATAGCTATCTACATCGTTCACTCCCATTTCTACGGTTTGTGCATTTAAAACCCCTAACATAAGCACAGCTGCACCTGTAAGGATGATTTTTTTAGGTATCCCAAAGCTTTTCTTCATAATTCTTTAATATTTAATTTTATATTGATTTATCGTTTTAAATTTTCTTGTGTATTTCTAAAAAAAGCAATTATTGTTCCAAATTTAATACATTTTTTTTTATCGGCTACTCTACAATTTGCACTCTCCGAGGATACAAATAATAAGGCTGTAATCCGTTTTTCTCTATCATCAATTGTCCTGCTTGACTTCCGGCATAACGAATAAATCCATGTGCCATTCCGAATCCGGTTTCGTCTGTTAGAAAATAAACCAATCTTGTGAACGGATATTTTTGTGCTTTTATATTTTCTAAAGTTGGCGCAATGGCAGCAGAATCTTGATAAATACTTAATGTTTTTATTTTAGCTCTTAGAGCCATCGCTTTTTCTCCATAAGGTCTGCTAATCGTATTCAGCCCGATAATCCCAACATGGTTGGGATAATCTTTAAGTCGATTGATAATTTGCTCATCGGATTCTAATGGAACGTATTTCAACTCGCTACTTTTAATCTTCAATCTTTGGGCAATATAATCTGCATTACTAGAATTGGCTCCACTCATCAGCAGGCTTAATTCACCATTAAGCAATCTTTTTTTTATTTCTTCTAACGAAATGCTATCCATATCAGACTGAGCAGGCACTACAAAAAGTAGAGCATCGGCAGCAAAATAAGCCGGTTTCGGAAGAATTTTATTAACTCGTTTGTACATATTCTTCTCTTCCTGGGTAAGAGGACGAGACATCAATATAGTGGAATATTTTTTTTCCAATAAGCCTTTTAATCCTTCTCTTTCCTTTACCGTTTCTACCCAGACTTTCGCATCGGGATAAACTTTTGAATAACGATAAGAAATATTATTTATAATATCTTGAAATGCCGGATCTATTGCCAAAGTAATTTCGCCTTTGTGATAACTAACGGCTTCTTCCTTTTGGGTACAAGATAAAGCTAAAAGTGCAAATAGGGAAATAATAAACTTATTCATTCCTGCTATTTCTTATTTGTAATATGGCTCTAACAATCCTAAAAATCCCATAAAGCACCAAAACACTTCCTAAACCATAGGCAATATTTTGATCTAATTTTATGATAAAAAAGCTATACCGAAAAACAAATATTCCTACTATAATATAGAGAAGGCCGGCAAATAAAGATAATATTTTAAATGTCATAAGTTACAAAATTATGAAAAAAGAGAAGTGTAGTACTTCTCTTTTTTCATCTAATTAAATGAATTTTTAATATTCAAAGTTCAGTGCAACAGGCATTCTGAATCGAGATCTTACTTCCTGACCATTTTTCTTACCTGGTCTCCATTTCCCTCTAATAGACTTAATCGTACGTTCGGTTTCTCTATTAAAGTCTTTATTAGGACCTGTAACATTTATCTGAGTAATGGTACCATTTTTCTCCACTACAAAGGTAACTGTTGCTCTAACCGTTCCTTCAGCATCTACCGAATATTGGTCGAAATTCTGTTGGAACATTTGTCTAAATCCATTTATACCTCCTCTTTCGAAAACGGCATCTTGATCCACATTTTCAACAATTTCAGTATCAGGAATTGGAGCTTCCACGTTTTTTCCAGCCCCTGTGGCAGGTGGTGGTGGTGGTGGTACATATACATCAGATTTTACTCCTTCTTGGTTTATTGTACCAATGGTTGTTTCCTTTACCTCTTCCATTTTCTTTGGTGGTTCTTCCACCGGTGGATTGGGTTTTGGTTCAGGAATCATATCCTTTACTATTTCTTGTTGAACTTCGGGTTCTTCAATTTCCGGTGGTGGTGGGGGTGGTTCCTCTTCTTCCATAATAGGTGGTGGAACATCATCCAAAATTTCATCTAATTCTACGGATACTTCACTCTCATCTATCCCTTGGGCTGCTTTTATCTTCATATAAAGGAGTGGCGCAATGGCCAATATAATAAAAGCAATAGTCCCTATGATAAACGATTTTGTGAGAATAGCTCTATAGCTTTTCCGCAGATCGTATGCCCCATACGCTTTGTTTCTATTTTCGAAAACCATTTCTTCAATAGACTTTTGCTCTTGTGCGGCATTTATATTATCTGTTGACATTGTTTATAATTTTAAATTGGTTAAAAAGATACAAAAATCTTTTTAGTTTTCATTGCTATTCACGTTCTCTCCTCCTGATTCTCCAACCTTAGCCTCGTATATTTTTTGCTCCCAAGGTTTTACATCTGTAATACCATAGTGATCGGTTTTAGTAATTTCCATTTCATCTAATATGTTAACAAAATTTTCATAATTAGAATCTTCGGTTGGTTTTATAATTACTGTAAATATATCGGGCTTTTTGGCTCTCGCTTTGGCTTGATCGATTACTCTTTCTATCCCCTCAGTATCAAATGTTGTTTCTTGCAACTTGCTAGGATCTGTTAATCCTGACTCATCGAACTGATGGTAATATATTCTATTGTCTTTTCCTAACAACACACTGATGGAGTTGCTCAAATCGATTTCCGGTTGCTCCGTTGGTTGATCCGGTTTTGCCGGCAGCTTCATATCAATGGTATTTGGCTGATTCATCGTTGTGGTAAGGATAAAGAAAGTAATCAAAAGGAAACCTAAGTCTACCATGGGTGTCATATCAATATGAATCCCTTGTTCCTTTTTCTTTTCTTTTAGTTTTGCTTGTACTCCCATAAATTTTATTTATTATCTCTAATAATTACTTTGCAGTCGTTATTAGATTGAATTTATAGAAAGAAATATTTCTAAGTTGCTCAAATAATTCTTGGAATTTTGGATATTGAGCTTTTGCATCTCCTTTAATGGATAATCTTGCGCTGGGATTAACCTCCAAGCTGTATTTTATCCAATCCATTACTTCCTGGTGATCCTCGTCCAACGGAATTCCATCTGTTTTTACATTGGCTTGTTCATCTTTTGGCACATGCAGAAAAGATTTCAGCTGGGACATAGGAACAGGAACTGTAGGAGAAACAACGAAAGAGTTAATTTCACCTTCCGTAAAAGAAATATTATATTTCTTTGCCATCTTCTCAAGCAATTGCTTTTTACCTGAACTACTTTCTATGGGTGAAAATGAATAACGCCCATCTTCTGTAATATTTACAGTCATCATATCGGTTTCTTCAAGTGTAAGGGAAGAAATCGATTTTGGTGTTACGATATCTTCAAGATCCGAACTACGAAACTGAGCCGTAAGGATAAAGAAAGTAAGAATCAGGAAAGCAACATCCACGAACGGTGTCATATCTACTATAACATTGTGTCGTTTCGGTTTTACTCTAGGCATTTCTTGTTCTTTTTTAATTGTTAATAAATGAACAGTTATATTATTATTTTAATAATTGAAACTGTCTTTTTTCTTTACCTCTTGGTTTATTTGTTGAACTCTGCAAAAGATTGCTGTAAGCTCATACCTATTTCGTCAATCTTGAATGTAAGTTTGTCTATTTTAGAAGTAAAGTAGTTGTAAAGGATAATTGCTAATGCAGCAGTACCAATACCTAAGGCTGTGTTTACCAAGGCTTCGGAAATACCTACTGATAGTGCACCTGCATCTGGAGATCCTCCTCCGGCTCCTAATTCGTGGAATGCTTTAATCATCCCGATTACTGTTCCTAAAAGCGCTACCAACGTAGATACTGTACCTAAGGTTGAAAGAATCATCATATTTCTTTCCAACATAGGCATTTCTAATGTGGTGGCTTCTTCTAAAGATTTGTTAAGAGCTGCCATTTTTTGCTCTTTGTCCATACGATCGTCGTGTTGCAAAGCTTTATAAGTAACCAATCCTTCGTGAATTACATTACCCACAGTACCTCTTTGATCATCGCATGCTTCAATAGCTTCATCGATTTTATTGCTTGCTACTAAGCTTCTGATTGTTCTTACAAACTCATCTAAGTTTCCTTTCCCTGATGCTTTTCTTAAAGCAAATCCTCTTTCAATAGAGAATACGATTACCGTCATTAAGAAAGTAAGCAAGATTGGCACGATTACTCCCCCCATGTAAATAATTCCTACCATTCCTGTAGGATTAAGGTTTTTACTCGGTACTCCCGATCCTACCACAGTAGCTTTGCCTTCAAGAAGGCTGATGGGTTGGAAATTCGAGGGACTTCCGAATACAAAAATGTAAATTAATATTCCTAATATTAGCAAAATAGGAATAATGATAACAGGGTTAATACCTCCCTTCTTCTTTGGAGCAACTTCGCGCTCTAAATCTTGGTTTGAAACGTTCATTTCCATATCAATCTAAATTATTTAATTGTTTTAATTTTTAGTTTTCTAAATTTTGAAGTTGTAAATTAAAGTCATTTTATTGAAAAATGCAAGCATCTTATTTTTTTTATATGACTAATATCATATTCTTTTTTTTAAATAAATACAAAATATTATAAATTATGATACATTGCATTCACAAAAATCGGAAAAATAATGACATTTAGCATTTTCATTAGCCTTTTTTTATGAAATCTATTAATTTTTTGATTTTTTATACTTAATCAATATTTAACAATCTCAATTTAGTTTTTAAGGCTCTTCTGCTACAAAACGAAATTAACAATCTTTTTTGGAACTACAATAATTTTTTTAGGATTATTTCCATTTAAATATTCCCGTGTACGTTCGTGCTGAAGGACAACTTCCTGAATTTCATCCTTTGACATGTCCGCAGGAAGTGTTAATTTAAATCTCATTTTTCCATTAAAACTTATCGGATATTCTATTTCATCTGCCACCAAATATTCAGGATTTAGTTTCGGAAACCGAGCAAACTCTATGCTTTCTGTATTTCCCAACAAACTCCATAATTCCTCGGAAATATGCGGCGCATAGGGAGAAATAAGAATTGCCAAAGGTTCTAAAATCGATTTTTTATTGGATTTTAATTTGGTTAAATCATTCACCGCAATCATAAAAGCGCTCACTCCCGTATTAAAAGAAAAAGTTTCTATGCTTTCTTGCAACTTTTGAATCAGAGTGTGCAAAATGCGATTTTCCTCTTTGGAAGGCGCTTCCTCGCTTACTTCAAACTTTTCATCGGCATTGAAATATAAATTCCAAAAACGTTTTAAAAATCCATAAACCCCACTTAAACCTTGCGTATTCCACGGTTTCGATTGTTCTATAGGACCCAAAAACATTTCGTACATCCTTAAACAATCTGCTCCATATTCATCGCAAACCTCATCCGGATTTAGCACATTGTATTTGGATTTGGACATTTTTTCGACTTCACGTTCGGTAATGTATTTCCCGTCTTCCAAAATAAATTCTGCATCTGCAAATTCCGGTCGCCAATTTTTAAAGGCCTCAGTATCCAATTCATCGGAAGTTCCTTTTAATAAAGAAATATCCACGTGGATTCTCTGGGTTTTATAATCTTTGGCTAAATTTTTAGACACATATTGCGAAGTGCCTTCCACTCGGAAAACAAAAGCGCTCATCCCCAAAATCATTCCTTGGTTTATCAACTTTTGGAAAGGTTCTTCCTGCTGAATGTATCCTCTATCTTTCAGAAATTTATTCCAAAAACGCGAATATAATAAGTGTCCGGTGGCGTGCTCGCTTCCTCCCATATATAAATCTACCTGCCCCCAATATTTCGTCATTTCCTCATCTGCAAAATAAGTGTCGTTATGAGGATCCATATATCTTAAATAATACCAAGAACTTCCCGCCCACCCGGGCATAGTGCTAAGCTCAATGGGAAAAATGGTTTTATGATCTACCAAATTAGTGGCGACAACTTTTTCATTTTTTTCGTCCCAAGCAAACTCATAGGCATTTCCCAATGGAGGATCTCCTTCTTCAGTGGGTAAATATTTTTCCACTTGCGGAAGTTCTAAAGGCAAAGCAGATAAAGGTAAAGTATAAGGAATTCCATCCTTATAATATATAGGAATAGGCTCGCCCCAATAACGCTGACGAGAAAATATAGCATCTCGCTGTTTATAGTTAATCGTTCTGCTTCCAATGCCTCTTTTAACAATTTCCTCAATGATTTTATCCTTAGCTCCCTCAAAGGAAAGCCCATTGATTAATTCGGAATTAATGCATATTCCTTCTTTGGAAACATAAGCTTCTTTCTGCACATCTTCTCCGCCGGAAATCACTTCTAAAATTTCCAAACCAAATTTCTTCGCAAAACGGTGATCTCTTTCATCATGCGCCGGAACAGCCATAACTGCACCTGTTCCATATCCCATTAAAACATAATCCGAAATATAAATCGGCATTTCCTTCTGTGTAAACGGATTGATTGCATAACTTCCGACAAACGCTCCGGAAACGGTTTTTACATCGGACATTCTATCGCGTTCGGTACGCAAAGCGGTTTGCTCTATATATTCTTCTACTTCCTCTTTTTGTTCGGGAGAAACCAACTCCTGAACCAGCGGATTTTCAGGTGCCAAAACCATAAATGTAGCTCCATAAATGGTGTCGGGACGCGTAGTAAATACTTTTATCTTTTGCGTGTGATTTTTTACCTCAAAAAAAACTTCGGCTCCTTGGGATTTTCCGATCCAATATTCCTGAGTGTCTTTCAAAGGTTGTGGCCAATCCAATGTTTTTAATCCTTGTAACAGTCTTTCTGAATAAGCAGAAATCCGCATGCTCCACTGCATCATTTTCTTTTGGTAAACAGGAAAACCACCTCGCTCGGACTTTCCGTTAATCACCTCATCATTAGCCAAAACAGTTCCCAATCCGGGACACCAATTCACCGTAGTTTCGGAGCGAAAAGCCAAACGGTAATTGAGCAATATTTCTTGTTTTTCCTTTTCGGTTTTTGCTTGCCATTCTTCTGAAGTAAATTCTAAATCTTCGGTTTGTGCCGCCTGCAAATCCTGCGTTCCTTTCTGTGTAAAATGTTCGATTAGTGTATCTATAGATTCTGCGCGATTGGTTTGGTTATTGTACCACGAATGATACAGTTGGATAAAAATCCACTGTGTGAATTTGTAATAACTTGGATCTGAAGTTCTAAATTGCCGCGACCAATCGAAAGAAAAACCTATTCTTTTTAGTTGATTTTCGTATCTATTGATGTTTTTTTCTGTGGTAATAGCTGGATGCTGTCCTGTTTGAATGGCATATTGCTCCGCAGGAAGTCCAAAACTATCGTAACCAATAGGATGCAACACATTAAAACCCTGATGCCTTTTATATCGGCTTACAATATCAGAAGCTATATAACCCAAAGGATGCCCTACATGTAAACCCGCTCCCGAAGGATAAGGAAACATATCCAAAACATAATATTTAGGTTTCGATGAAGTTGATTCTGCTTTAAAAGTTTCATTTTCAGACCAATATTTCTGCCACTTTTCTTCAATCTGTTGATGATCGTAATACACTCTTTTCTTTTTTTAAATTTTGATTTTAGCAAAAATACAATATTATCTCTTACCTCCTCGATTTTTGATTTTGTAAATTTATTTACTTTTGCAGGACAAATGAAGGAAAAAGTCTCCATTATCACTCCTTGTTACAATTCTGCCAAATTTTTGGGAGAAACAATTTCTTCTGTGCTTTCGCAGAGTTATGAAAACTGGGAATGGCTGATTACAGATGACGGTTCTACAGATGAAAGCCTGAAAATATTAGAAAACATTCAAGATCCCAGAATTAAAATTTTCCGTTCGGAGAAGAATTTGGGTGCCGGTGCTGCCAGAAATATTTCTTTAAAAAAAGCTTCCGGAAGATACATTACTTTTTTAGACAGCGACGATTTTTGGGAACAAGATTTCCTCCAAGAAATGCTTATTTTTTTACAAAAAAATCATTACGAACTCGCTTATTCTACTTACGCGCGCTGCGATGAAAGCCTTCAACCTTTACTTGCGCCTTACAAAGCCGATACCATTGTAACTTTCGAGAATTTACTTAAAACCTGCCGATTATCGCTTTTAGCAAGCATGTACGATTCTGCAAGGGTGGGTAAATTTTATTTCCCCGAAGGCAGCAAAAGAGAAGATCATGTGATGTGGCTGAATGTTTTAAAAAATATTCCCAAAGGAATGCCTTTGGAAAAAACACTATCGAAATACCGCATGCATTCTACAAGCGTTTCCCGAAGCAAAAGAAAAGTGATAAAAGACCAATATTTGGTTTATAAAGAACACATGAAATTTTCTACTTTTAAATCCATTTATTACACTTCTCATTGGGCGCTGAATGGATTTTTAAAATATTCCCGAATCTTTAATTAAGCATATTTTCCAATATAATTTCCGAAGCGTTGGGTTGCTTTTGGATAAATTGCGCTGCATTTTCAGACATTTTCCGCTGCATTTCAGGTTCTTGAAAAAGTTGAAGTAAAAAGGTGGTAGCTTCCTCCTCATTGCTAAAACTCTTGGCGCCATTTTGAGCGATAAGTTCGTCGGCTTCGGGATTTTTCTTGTAATGATTTCCAAATAAAACAGGCACGCCATAAACTGCAGCTTCCAAAATATTATGAAGTCCCGCCTGATGAAAACCGCCGCCCACCAAGGCTACATGAGCATAATGGTACAACTTGGAAAGCATTCCGATATTATCTACAATTAAAATTCTATCGGTTTTTTGCATTTCCGATAAAGAAAATTGGCTAAACAAAACTGCTGCATCTTGAAATCGGTTTTTTATTTGCGGAACACGTTTTAAATCATGAGGCGCCAAGATAATTCTCGCTTCCGAGTTTTTATCGATAAATTTTTTCACGATATTTTCTTCGGCTTCCCAAGAACTTCCCACCACAAGCACAGGAAAATCTTGTACAAATTCCTTAATTTCATTGATTTCGGTAAAGTTTTCTTTATTTTTTTTCACTCTTTCGAAACGTGTATCGCCCGCCAAAATACTTTGCTCCAAACCAATGGATTTCGCAAGGTTTAAAGATGTTTTTGTTTGGTGAAAGAAAAGTGTAACATTTTCCTTTAACCGATTTACAAAGAATTTACCCCAAAACCGAAAGAAACTTTGTTCTTTATAAAACAAGGCAGAAACTACATAAACAGGTGTATTTTTCGCTGCTAAATTTTGCAGCAATCTATACCAATAATCGTATTTTACGGTAAAAAATATCTCGGTTGCAAATTGATTGCAAAATTCCTTTATCCCTTTTCTTTTATCGAAAGGTAAATAACAAATTACATCGGCAATATTCTTTTTCCTGACAACATTTTCGTAGCCGGATGGCGAAAAAAAAGTGATTAAAATTTTATATTCAGGATGCCGAATTTTCAATTTTTCTAAAACCGGAAGACCTTGTTCGTACTCGCCTAAACTCGCTGCATGCATCCAGATTACACGATCTTCAGGAGAAAATTCTTTTTTTACTTTGGTTAAAGATTCTTTTCTTCCGAGATAACCTTTTTTGGTTTTTTCATGAAAAAGAGAAGCTATTTTCATTCCGAAAACGAGCAGGGAAATTGAAAAATCGTAGAGTTTAAACATGAATTTAAAAATAAATCTAAAGGAAATTAAGAGATAAAATCCCGAATAAACCTCAATTTATGCGTATATTTTTTCTGGTCTTCATTAAAAATTCCTGTGGAATCTATTTTGTCGATTCTCACTTTTCCGTGAGCATGAATGATTTTAGAATTGCTTATCATAATTCCCACATGAGTAATTTTTTCTTCTTCATTTTCAAAAAAAGCCAAATCGCCGGGTTGCGCTTCTTCCACAAAAGCCACATCTTCTCCGCCTTGCGCTTGTTGCGAAGCATCTCTGGGCATTTTTATCCCATGAACTTTAAAAATCACTTGTACAAATCCGGAACAATCGATTCCAAAAAAACTTCTTCCACCCCATAGATAAGGAACTTCCAGAAATTTAAGCGCCATTTGAAGAATACTTTCTCTTAAATTTTCCCACCGAAAATCCGGAACTGATTCCGAAATTTCCGATCCCAAGGATAACAAATATTTATTTCCGTGAATTTCGAATTCCTGAAAAGGCTGTGAAACCAAAGATTTAGATTTTTCTACTTCCGTTGTAGAAAGTTGTTTGCTGTCCATCCAACCTTCGTAATCGTCGTAGTTTAGTTTAACATGCGCCCAGTTTTCGTGTACCTCGATAATTTCAGCACTTTCCCCAAAAAGCATTTGAGTAACCATTTCCGAGCGATCGCTTTTTTCGGCTCTTACTGGCGCTACCGAAACATTACAAATTCCTGTCATTTTTTTCTTATTAAATGAATTCCGTCTCGTAAAGGTAAAATTACATTTTCAAAATCGGAATCTTCGGTGATTTTTTTATTGACTTCCCGAATCTTTTGAGTAGAAATATCTTTTGCTTTTTCATCCGTTACTTTTCCATACCACAAAACATTGTCTATCAATATTATACCTCCACTTCTAAGTTTCGGTTTTACCAAATCGATGTAAAGAGGATAATTTTGTTTGTCGGCATCGATAAAAATTAAATCGAAAACCACATCCAATTTTATAATTTCTTCTTTTGCATCGCCTAAAATAAACTCTATTCCCGATGAACACTCACTTTCCTGAAAATATTTTTTAGGAAGATACGCTAAATCTTCATTATTATCTATGGTGTAAATTTTTCCGTTTTCTGCAAGACCTTCTGCCAAAGACAAAGTGGCATAACCTGTAAAAGTCCCGATTTCCAGAATATTTTCAGGTTTTAAAATATGGGACAAAATACTGAGAAATCTTCCCTGTGTATATCCCGAAATCATGTGAGGTTGTGTGGTTTTTTGGTAGGTTTCCCTTCTCAAACGTTTTAAAATTTCCGGTTCTTCGGAAGTATGAGTTTCCATATACCGCTCCACATCGGGAAAATTTTCATCAAAAAAAGACATAAGATTTGCAATTTTCGGTCTTCCAAAGATAAGGAATCGTTGCCGAATTTTAGCTTTTTTCCATACTTTAAACGAAACTGAAATCAATTTAAAAAAGCATTTCAATCATTTTGTGAAAATTATTCAATTTCAAAATCATAACTTTGCTCATTACAATCCGTTATGCTTTCGAAAGAGAATTTTATTGAACATTTTGCCCAACTTTCTCCCGATTTTCGCGAGAAGAATTTTCTTTTGGCTGTAAGCGGCGGAGCCGACAGCATGGTGCTTTTGCATTTGTTTTTAAATCTAAATATCCACATAGAAGTGGCGCACGTTAATTATCATTTGCGTGGAGAAGATTCTAATTTAGACCAAAAATTGGTTCAGGATTTTTGCGCCGCTCATGCTGTAAAATTCCATTTGTACGAAGCGGTTTCTCAGGATGAAAAACCTAAAAATATCGAAATTTGGGCGAGAAATTTACGGTATAAATTCTTTTTCGATTTGCTTGAAAAACATTCGTTGGATTATTTGGCAACCGCCCACCATCTGAACGATCAACTGGAAACTTTTCTTATTCATCTTTCCCGAGGATCGGGAATTACAGGACTTTCGGGAATTCCGGAAAACAAAAACCAAATTTTGCGTCCGCTGCTTCATTTTACCAAAAAGGAAATTTATAATTACGCTCAAAAAAACGAAATTCCTTTTCGCGAAGATCGCACCAATGCAGAAGACCATTTTTTGCGAAACAGGATTCGCCACCACATTACGCCGGAATTGGAAAAAACCCATCCTGCCTTTTGGGTAAATTTCGACAAAAGCATAAATTTCCTCAACCAATACAAATCTTTTATCGAAAGTAAAATCTTGGAAACTTTAAATGATATTACTTTAGAAAGCAATGAAAATCAATGGATTATAGATAAAAATAAATTAAAAACCCTATCGAATATCGAGCAGTACGAAGTGTTTAAAAAATTAGGTTTTCCCAATGTTTTAGAACAAAAAAAACTTTGGGGAAGCGAAAATGGCAAAAAATTTATCGCCGAAGAAGGAACGATTTATTTGCACCAAAATAAAATCATTCTTTTAAAAAACAACACCATAGAAAATTTCAATTATTCGATAAGTTTAGAATTAAATAAAAAGATAAATTTCCCCCAAAATCTGTTAATTGCCGATTATAAAATTGCTGATGTTTCACCCGATTGGGAGATCGATTTAAAAAAAATAAAACTTCCTTTAAAACTTCGCAAACCCGAGAATGGGGAATATTTTTATCCCAAAGGAATGCAGGGCAAAAAACGAATTGTGAAGTTTTTTAGAGATGAGAGAATTCCTATCTTTGCACGTTCAAACATTTGGCTTTTGGTTGATGCTGAAAATCAAATTTTGGGAATTTTAGGTTACCGACAAGACAGCCGATTTGTGGGTAACGAATCCAACGAAAAGTTATACGTTTACTTATGAAAAAGTGGTTTTTATTTTCAACAATATTCTTCCTTACATTTATCAATGCACAAATTAAGGATGTAGTAAAATGGGATTATCAACTCAATAAAATTAACGACACAGAATACGAAGCCGTTCTTACCGCAAAAATAGATAAAGGATGGCATTTGTATTCCAAAGATATTCCCGAAGATACAGGTATTCCTACTCACATGTCGGTAACTTCCGATGGCGCTACCAATGTGGGAAGTTTTCGAGAAGTGGGAAAAAAAATCTCCGAATATAGTGAAGCTTTTGGAGGAATCATTGTTTACTATTCCAACGAAGCAAAATTTATACAAAAAGTAAAATTAAAAGATCCTAAAAAGGGAGCTACCATTACATCGGAAATTTTATTTCAAACCTGTAATGATAAAATCTGTCTTTCCCCAACTACTTTGGAATTTGAAAAAGAAATTGCCGGCATAGTACCTGTTGCTGAGGAAAAACAAGTGGAAGAAAAGCAACAAGAACCTCAGGAGGAAATTGAAACTGTAGAATCTGAGGAAGTTTCAGAAACACCCGCTGCTGTTGCTACTTCTCAGATATCGCAATCGGAAGCTCCTATTATCGACGGAGTAAAAGTAAGCACTTTGGATTACAAAAATCCTTTGGTAGATTGCGGAAACGCACCGGTTGAAAACAGCACCAATTACACTTGGGTATTTGTTTTAGGATTGTTGGGTGGTTTTATTGCATTGCTTACACCTTGCGTTTTTCCTATGATTCCACTTACAGTTTCGTATTTTACCAAAAGCGCCGCCAACAAAGCAAAAGGAAAAAGAAATGCTTTTATTTATGGATTTTTCATCCTGCTTATTTTCGTTTCACTCAGTATTCCTTTTTATATTGTCGATGGTATTAGCGGAAATATTTTCAACAGTATTTCCACCAATATATGGCTCAATCTTTTCTTCTTTGTAATTTTCTTGATTTTTGCCATTAGTTTCTTTGGTTATTTCGAGATAGTGCTTCCCAGCTGGCTTGCCAACAAATCCTCCAAAGCAGAAGAAGCCGGCGGAATGGTAGGAATTTTCTTTATGGCGCTTACTTTGGTTATTGTATCCTTTTCCTGTACCGGTCCTATCTTAGGTGGATTGCTTGGAGGCGTTGCTTCTTCGGCAGAAAATATTCCGGTATTACTCACTTTTGCCTTGGCCGGTTTCGGACTTTCTTGGGCGCTCGTTTTCGGGTTGCTGGCGATTTTCCCTCAAGCCCTTCAATCTCTGCCGAAATCGGGAGGTTGGATGAATACTTTAAAAGTAGTTTTGGGATTTATAGAACTTGGGTTGGCGTTAAAATTCTTATCCAAAGCCGACTTGGTTTCAAAAACTTTCTTCCTAAAAAGAGAAATATTTATCGCTTTGTGGCTGTTGATTACTTTGGGAATGGTCCTTTATCTTTTTGGGAAAATACGCTTTCCTCACGATGATAAAAAACCCAAAATCGGTTGGGGAAGAAAATTGGTTGGTATTTTAGGTATCGCTTTTATTATTTATCTGATTCCGGGATTATTCCCACATGAGCGACCCCGTTTGGCAACGCTTAGCGGAATTTTACCTCCTATGAATGTTTCTTTATATCAAAATCACGATGATGGCATTCTTGGCATGCATCCTGAGGATGATTATTTTAAAGCCATAGAACTCGCGAAAAAAGAAAACAAACCCGTGCTGATAGATTTCACCGGTTTTGGTTGTGAAAATTGCAGGAAAATGGAAGAATTTGTTTGGAGCGAGCAGGATATTTTAAACATTCTACAAAACGAGGTGGTGTTGGCTTCCGTTTATATCGATGATAAAGAAGAACTGCCACAAGACGAGCAACTTTCCATTGATATGGGCAATGGCATGAAAAAGAAAATTAAAACCATTGGCGACAAATGGTCTATGTTTCAACAAGTGAATTTCAATAACAATTCGCAGCCGCATTATGTGTTGGTTACGCCCGACCAAAAGGTTATTAATCCGCCGGTTTCGGGATATATGTCCAAAGAGAAATTTAAAGATTTCCTAAAATGCGGCATCGATTATTACAATAAAAACATAAAATAACACGAATAAGGAAATTCTGATTTGAATTTCCTTATTTTTGCTTTATGCAAGATTTACGAACGGTTACCGTGATGCGTTATGTGACCCCGCTGGCGCGAGCATTCTGCTCGTGTTCTTTTTATTTTTTTACTTTATTGGCACGAGCGATACGCTGTGCCAGCATATGGGATTTCTATTCCTGATAATTTTCTACAAAATGATAAATTATATCATTCTTTTTGTCATAAATAATAATATTTGAGTATGGATACCTGTCTATAGTATAATATTCTAAGCCTTCTTTATTTTCAAATTCTCTAAAAAAAACAAGTTTTTTGTAAATATTTGGAAATTTAATACTTATAAATTTGAGCTTTTCATCAATTATTTGTTCGTTAGAAATTGAATATTTTTTATCTGAAATTTCAGGATGAGACGTCTTTAATCTGTTCAAAAACTGTAATATTTTGTCTTTTTCCGCAGTATATCTAAAAAAGTATTGATGGAAGTTAGCAATATACTCGATTTGTTTCCCTTCTTGATTTTTAATCCCTAAGTCACTATGGTTACCAAATACATCCTCAAATTTTGACGGTTTTACATCTGTAGAATATTCAAATACCTTTTCAACTCCTCTTTGCCAAACTTTTTTAGAGATTTTAGACGTTTTCTCTTTTGTTTTTTGAACTAAATTATCCTTTGTCTTTTCCATTTTAGAACAAGAAAAAAACATTAACGAAATCATTAAAAAAAAATTAAAAAATCGATTTTTTATAAACATATAGCTATATATTTAGAATGTAATAACTTCTGTCTATGTGAAATTATTTCTTATAGTACCCCCTAAATGCAATCCGGCTCCAACGTCTTTATTATCTATTATTCCCAAATTTCGTTAAATTTATTAAAAACTATGGTATTGTTTGGATTCCATGTATTTTCAGTTTTCCATCTTCTCTTTTAAATATGATTAATGCAGAAGCCCCCTCAAATCCCGTCTTTTTATTAGGCTTTAGTGTTTCATAAGACAGGACTAAACTATTTTCTTGTTTTGAAAAGTGAGTTTTAGATTTTTCAATCACTTTATCATTTAAAAGCCCTATGCTTTCTTTCAAATTGTTTTGAATGAATTTTTTATTTTCTATTATATATTCATTCTCATACCCATCATCAATATCACAAACAAGGCATTGCACATAATATGTGAAGAAATTTTCTAAATTCTCTTTCTTTTCATAAGCATTATTAAGTTGTTTTATCAATTCCATTGCTTCTTTTTTATCTTTTACACATTCTTTTTGGGCATGTAAAAACACTGAAAAAAGAAGAAAAATTAAAATATTAAATCTCATAAGCTTTGCTTTTAAGGTGTAAATTCCCAAATTGCTATATATTTAATTCCGCCTGGAACATCTTTATGATTCGATCCACCTGGAATATAACCATTCTGGATTAAATCTACATGCCCCGTATAACCTGCTGCCCCACTATCGGCATTAACAATTACATATATCCCTGTTTTCCCTTTTAAAAAATCCACACTGACCCAATCATTGTTTTCTTATTCTTCTAACTAATATTTCATCTAGGGATAACTAATTAAATCTGTTATTTGACCTAAATTTAAGTTTATATATAGTATTAAAATCAATAAATTGCGGTTATTCTTCTGTCCATTTCTTCTATCTCCTGAAAAGCAAAACCTGTAAACTGCTCTTTTTCCACCGCAATTTTTAGCTTTTCGGAAACATAGTAACCAATCCCAAAACTATCAATGCCAATAATACGGATTAAATCTAAGTCCATTAGTGAAAAATTCAAATATAAAGTATCAAAAGAGATTACGGATCCTTTCCAAATTAATTTTTTCCAATCGGTTTGATATTCTATAGCATTTTGATATGTTTTTTTATTCAACATATTAGAATTAATATCTTTAATTTTAAAGATTGATTTTGAAAAGTCAATAATATTCCATGTGGGAAAACACAAATGAAAAAGATTGTATTTATCTATTATAATTCCTTTATATTCAACTTCCAATTTCCAAGTTTGGTAATGATTAATATTAAAATCTTTTAAAAAGCCCAATATAGAATCATCAAACACTTTAAAAACAGAGCTATCAATAGCAGTAACACTTAAAAGATTAGAAAGCTTGGCAGAGTTTCTAATGTGTGGTTTAGGAAGAGTGAAATTTTTATCAATTTTTTCATAATATCCCAATCCAAATTCTTGTATTTCCTCGATATTCTCAGTGTCTATACATTGTGGAAACACTCCCACTTCTTTCTTATTTATAGAATAGTTTAACCAATAATATTTCATCTTAATAACGACTGCTTTCCCTTAAGGTATTTTCTTATCTTATAAAAAAGCAGGTCTATATGTTTTTGTTTGAATTATTGTAGCTCCATTCTCTCCTCCTCCATTGTCTTTTGCAAATTTCTTAAAAATCAGCTTCTCTTCCATAAATATTTCTTCAGTAGATAATTAAATATAAATGAACTGATAAAAATTGCAATTAGACTCTCACTTATTGTATCTGAATGAATTGTATTGTTTTGATCTAATAAAAAATAATAAATCTCTTTACCAAAAAAAATGAAATAAGATAATGTAAAATAAGGCAAAATAAAATAAATATTTCTTAGTTTCTTAAAATAAAATGTACCAAAAAGAAAAATAACACTAAAAAACAATATAAAAATAATATACTTTAGTTGAAGTAGTTCAACCACCCACATGAGAGTTCCAAAAATTGGTCCTATAATTATGTCTTTTAAAACCTCCCATCTAAGATCAAAAAAAAGACTAATAACAACAGCAATAACATTCAAAATATAAGGAAATACAATGAATAGCACTAAAAACAAAATAAAATAAAATTTTGACACTATCCCACCAAGTGTGTAAGTTAAAAAGTTAGGGTTTGGATTTATAATCTGAGCCTTTTTTCAAATATAATCATAAATTGGTTTAAAACAATACCCCAATTTTGTATAGGCATCGTCCACTT